>ERZ791881.21-NODE-21-length-202076-cov-8.379639_pt1 | contig 202076 bp, 190 predicted proteins | sample MGYA00510161_ERZ791881 | MGnify/ENA primary metagenome ERZ791881 (study PRJEB30046, sample SAMN00792073) | human gut metagenome | study: EMG produced TPA metagenomics assembly of the A metagenome-wide association study of gut microbiota in type 2...
AGCAGAGTTTTTACACCTAATTGGGGATAAAACAGCTTATGGCGGGCGGCGGCGTTGCCCTGATCGGCATGACCCTTGTACCACTGCTTTCCGGCCTGTTCGGATAATGACGGAGGGATAACCTATGCAAAGCATACTCGACAAGCTGGCGGAGTGGCTCAAAGAGCTGCTCATCAGCGGGATACTCGGTAACCTGTCGGGGATGTTTGACACGGTAAATACCAAAGTGGGCGAGATCGCCGGGGAGGTTGGCATGACGCCGTCGGCATGGAACGGCGGCGTTTTCAACCTCATCCGGTCTCTGTCTGAAACAGTCATTATCCCCATAGCCGGTATCATTTTAACCTTTGTGATGTGCTACGAGCTCATTCAGCTTGTGATCGAGAAGAACAACCTGCATGATGTAGACACATGGATTTTCTTCAAGTGGATATTCAAAACCTTTGTGGCCGTGTTCTTAGTCACCAACACCTGGAATATCGTTATGGCGATCTTTGATGTGGCCCAGAACGTGGTAAGCCAGAGCGGCGGTATCATTAGCGGCTCTACCAGCATTGACCTCTCCACCGCCATCCCTGATATGGAGGCTCAGCTTGAGGCTATGGACTTAGGGCCTCTTTTAGGGCTGTGGTTCCAGAGCATGGTGGTGGGGCTCACCATGAATATCCTCTCCATCTGTATCTTCCTGGTGGTCTATGGCCGTATGATCGAGATTTATCTTGTAACCTCCGTGGGGCCTATCCCCTTTGCTACCATGAGCAACCGGGAATGGTCCAGCGTGGGGCAGAACTACTTAAAGTCTCTGATTGCTTTAGGTTTCCAGGCGTTTCTCATTATGATATGCGTTGGCATTTATGCGGTCCTCATCCAGGAGATTTCCACCGCCGACAACATATCCGCTGCCATCTGGGGCTGCATGGGATACACGGTCCTCTTATGCTTTACCCTCTTTAAGACCGGCAGCATGGCAAAGGGCATTTTCAGCGCCCATTAAAGGAGGTGTATGCTGATTGGCTTATGTGACCGTACCGAAAGACCTTTCCAAAATCAAAACAAAGGTATTTTTCGGCCTGACAAAAAGGCAGCTTATCTGCTTTACCCCGGCGGTGCTTTTAGGAGTGCCGCTTTTCTTTTTACTCAAAGAGTCTGCCGGGAACTCCACGGCGACCCTTTGCATGATGATGGTTATGCTGCCGTTCTTTCTGCTTGCCATGTATGAGAAAAACGGACAGCCTTTAGAGGTGATCTTAAAGCAGATGATCGAAACAAAATTCATCCGCCCAAAGAACCGCCCCTATCAGACCAACAACTTCTACGAGGCCCTGGCAAGGCAGCGTGATCTGGAAATGGAGGTGAAACGGATTGTCCAGAACAGAAAAAACGGCGGGAAAGGTAAAACTCACCGCCAGAGAGAAAAAGGCCGTGGATAAGGCCATCCGGCAGGCTAAGGGGGACGGAAAGCCCCATACTGCCCAGGACAGTATCCCTTTTGAGGTGATATACCCGGACGGTATCTGCAAGCTGCCGGGCAAATCCTATTCCAAAAGCCTTGCTTTTGACGATATAAATTACCAGCTCGCCCAGGCGGATGATAAGACAGCCACCTTTGAAAACCTGTGCGATCTGTATAACTACTTTGACGCTTCCGTGGGAGTGCAGCTCTCCCTTATCAGCCAGTATGTAGGCCGGGAGGAATTTGAACGCTCCATCGAGATCAGCGACCAGGGGGACAGCTTTGACAGTATCCGAAAGGAATATGCCCTCATGTTAAAGAACCAGCTCTCCCGTGGGAACAACGGTCTGGTGAAACGCAAATATCTGACACTCACCATCGAGGCGGAGGACTTAAAGGTAGCCAGGGCAAGGCTCTCCCGGATTGAGACGGATGTACTCAATCTCTTTAAGGTGATCGGTGCAGCCGCAAAACCTTTGAACGGCAAAGAACGCCTGCAGGTCCTCCACGGCCTCATGCACCCGGACGGGGAGCCGTTCTCTTTTGAATGGGACTGGCTTCCTAAGACCGGTCTCTCTGTCAAGGATTATATCGCCCCGTCCTCATTCCAGTTTGGAAACACAAGGATGTTCCGCATGGGGAAGAAACTGGGTGCGGTCTCTTTCCTGCAAATCCTGGCACCGGAACTCAATGACCGTATGCTGGCAGATTTCATGGAGGCACAGGACGGCCTCATGGTGACGCTGCATATTCGCAGTATCGACCACAACGAGGCCATCAAGACCATCAAGAGGAAGATCACCGATCTGGACGCCATGAAGATCGCAGAACAGAAAAAAGCGGTCCGGGCAGGTTATGACATGGATATAATCCCCTCCGACCTTGCCACTTATGGAGGTGAGGCAAAAAATCTCCTCCGTGATTTGCAGAGCAGAAATGAAAGGATGTTCCTGCTCACATTCCTGGTGGTGAACCTTGCGGATACCAGACAGAAACTTGAAAACAATGTGTTCCAGTCGGCAGGCGTGGCTCAGAAATATAACTGTGCCCTGACCCGCCTTGATTTCTGCCAGGAGCAGGGGCTTATGTCCTCTCTCCCTTTGGGACTGAACCAGGTAAATATCAAGCGGAGCCTCACCACTTCCAGCACCGCCATCTTCGTACCGTTCACCACCCAGGAACTTTTCCAGGGCGGCGAGGCGTTGTACTATGGGCTCAACGCTCTTTCCGGCAACATGATTATGGCGGACCGAAAGCAGCTTAAAAATCCCAACGGCCTTATCTTAGGTACACCGGGCAGCGGCAAGTCCTTCTCCGCTAAGAGGGAGATTACCAATGTATTCCTGGTGGCAAGTAAGAAAGATACTATCATCATCTGTGACCCGGAGGCAGAATACGCTCCCCTGGTGAACCGCCTGGGCGGGCAGGTGGTGAAGATTTCCCCTACCAGCAAAGACTATGTGAACCCTATGGATTTGAACCTGAACTACTCCGAGGATGAAAGCCCCCTGGCCTTAAAGAGTGACTTCATCCTTTCCCTCTGCGAACTGATCGTGGGAGGCAAGGATGGATTGCAGCCCATTGAAAAGACCATCATTGACCGGGCTGTTACCACCGTGTACCGTGGGTATCTGGCTGACCCCAGACCGGAAAATATGCCTGTCCTCGGCAATCTCTATGAGGAAATCCAGAGACAGCCGGAGCTGGAGGCTGCCCGTATCGCCGCCGCCCTGGAGCTCTATGTGACAGGCAGCCTTAACATTTTCAACCACCGCACCAATGTGGATATTCAGAACCGCCTTGTGTGCTTTGACATTAAGGAACTGGGGAAACAGCTTAAAAAGCTGGGTATGCTCATCATCCAGGACCAGGTCTGGGGCAGAGTCACCGAAAACCGGGAACTGCACGCCAACACCTGGTTCTACTGCGACGAGTTCCATCTGCTCTTAAAGGAGGAACAGACCGCCGCCTACTCCGTGGAGATCTGGAAACGCTTTCGTAAATGGGGCGGTATCCCCACGGGTATCACCCAGAACATTAAGGATTTGCTAGCAAGCCGTGAGATCGAGAACATTTTTGAGAACTCGGACTTTGTGTATATGTTAAACCAGGCAGCCGGCGACCGGGAAATCCTTGCAAAGAAACTGGGTATCTCCCCGCAGCAGCTCTCCTATGTGACCCATTCGGGACCCGGCGAGGGGCTGATCTTCTATGGAAACGTGATCTTACCTTTCGTGGACCGGTTCCCGCAGGATACGGAGCTGTACCGCATTATGACGACAAAGCCGGAGGAAGTAATTGACCCATAACTCATGCTATGATTTATAAATGAAAGGTGGTATAATATTTTATAAATTGGAGGTGGCAGAATGACTGTTGAAAATTGGATTGAATTATTAGTCCCTATAATAGGAATAGTGGTTGCGGCGGTATCCGCAGGATTGACATACTATTTTGCTAAGAAACAACAAATTGCAGCAGACGAAAGCCGCCTCAAAGAGAAATACTATTTGAATTACATTGAAGCTGTCAGCAATATTGTAGTTTCCGATAACTCGGAAAGTGCACGAGATCAGTTGGCAGACGCCCAAAACCAACTTCTTTTGATTGGAAGTGCCGAAGTAGTAAGTGATCTGATGATTTTTCATGACTATGTTAAGCCATCAAATTCTAAAAATTTTGTATCCGAAAAGCATGATAAGCTTTTGACAAATTTGTTAAAGAGCATGAGAAAAGATTTGTATAAGAGCAAAAAAGTCAATGAAGATTATCCCTTAATCCATTTAACAGGGAAATCACCTAAAAGATAATAATCTTTTGAGTAAGCGTTGCTGAAAATTCAGTAGCGCTTTTCTTATGCCCAAAATTAGGAGGTGAAACTATATCTACAAACAAATTAACCCATTTAAGCCTGTTCTCCGGTATCGGCGGCCTGGACCTAGCGGCGGAGGCTGCCGGCTTTGAAACCGTCTGCCAGTGTGAATGGGCGGATTATCCCTACGCCGTTTTAGAAAAGCACTGGCCGGACGTTCCAAAATTCAGGGATATAACGACTTTGACAAAGGAGGCATTTTTTGAAAAAACAGGACTTGAAACCGTCACGGTCATCTCCGGGGGCTTTCCCTGCCAGCCTTTCTCCACCGCAGGAAAACAGAAAGGCTTTGAGGATGAACGCTACTTATGGCCGGAGATGTGCCGGGTTATTACAGAACTTAAGCCCCGTTTCGTGCTTGGGGAAAATGTTGCTGGCTTCATCAATATGGGGCTCGACAAAACGATCTTTGACCTGGCAAAAGCGGGATACGCTGTTCTCCCATTCGTATTTCCGGCTTGCGGTGTCGGCGCATGGCATGAGCGCCAGCGAACTTTTATCATCGCGGCTGATGTTTCCTACGCCCCTTGCCTCCGACAAGGGAACCGTAAAGGACGCCCAAAGCCTGGATGTGTACCTGTCGGACAATGGGATTTTCCGCAAGAAGAACAAAAGCGGGGCAATCTGGAGCCTGCCCCTGTCGGCTGCGGTGTTCTACCTGACGCCGGTAGCCTCGGACGGGTTCCGCTCTACCCTGAAACCATCTGCCTACGACCCGAAAAAGAAGAACGGGAACCTGGCAGCCCAGGTGATCTTCCAGGAAAATCCCCTCTCGGACAAGGCGGCCTTAAACCCGGACTGGGTGGAATGGCTTATGGGCTTCCCGAAAGGATGGACGGAGCTGTCCTCTGGGACAGGGAGCCGGAGGGAGTGCCCCGCATAACGGAGCAGACCAAAGACCGGGCACTCCGCTTAAAGACCCTGGGGAATGCGGTCTGCCCTCCCCAGGCGTATCCGATCTTTCACTTTATGGCGGAGATACTGACCGGCAGGTGTAAAGAACATTGTATCTGGGAGGTGATGGAACATGAAACAGTATAAGCCCCGTGACAAGGTGACCCAGAAGATCACCCGTGAGGGTGCAGTCGAAGAAAACCAGACCACGGGCAAAAGCGAAAATATCAGCGGCAAAGAAAAGGAGGCGGATTTTTCCGGGAGGCTTCATTTTACCGAGGAAGATCGTGCCATGCCGGAACTGGACCGCTATATCCGCAAAGCGGAACAGGCGGCAGATAAAGCAGAGGCAGCCAGGGAGCGTATCCCAAAGAAGAAAAAGCTGACTCGTGAACGACTCTATGATGAGGCAAAAAGCAAAGGCAAAACGAAACTCCGGTTTAAGGAAGTGGAAAAGCCCATGTCGGAAGTCGAAAAGACAAACCCTGTTTCCCGTCCGGCTTCCCTGGCAGGCCGCATGATAACCGGCAAAGCCCACGGCAAAATCCATGAAGTGGAAAAAGAAAATTCCGGTGTGGAGGCTGGGCATAGTATCGAGCGGACCGGTGAGCGTGCTCTTTCCAAAAGTTCCGGCATGGCAAAGACCGCTCTCCGCAACCACCGTCTGAAACCCTACCGGGAGGCTGCCAAAGCGGAACGGGCACTCCATAAAGCCAATGTGAATTTCCAGTATCACAAGGCCCTGTCGGAGAACCCAAGCCTTTCCTCCAACCCGCTCTCCCGGTTCCTGCAGAAACAGAAGATCAAACATAATTACACTAAGGATGTGAAAAACGCTGGCAAAGCAGCCGGAAAAACCGGGCAGGCGGCAGACGCCGCTACAAAGAAAACCGCCCAGGCCGGAGAAAAAGGAGCCCGTTTTATTGCAAGGCATTGGAAAGGGGCGCTCCTGGTTCTGGCGATCGGGCTTCTTATCCTGGTCCTGGCCGGCGGCATTTCCTCCTGCACCAATATGGTGATCGGCGGCCTGGGTGCTGTCACCGCCACCTCTTACCCATCAGAAGAACAGGATATGAAAGAGGTGGAGGCGGCTTACACCGCTATGGAACAGGATTTACAGTATGAGCTTGATAACTATGAAAGCCTGAACCCAGGATATGACGAGTACCGTTTTGATCTGGACGGTATCCACCATGACCCTCACGAACTGGCGGCTTATCTTTCCGCTTACTTTGGCGGGGCCTACACCCCGGCGTCTGCACAAGGGCAACTCCAAACAGTTTTTGAACTGCAGTATGAGCTTACCGAAACGGAAACGGAGGAAATCCGCTACCGCACCGAAACAAGGATGGACACCTGGACGGATGAGGATGGAAATACCCATACCGATACTTACGAGGTGGAAGTCCCCTATACCTACTACATTATGACCGTGACCTTAAAAAACCACGGCCTTTTTCATGTAGCAGAGGAAACCCTCACCGCAGAGCAGCTTGAACTCTACCAGGCTTACCGGGACACCAGCGGAAATATGCCCCTGCTTTTTGGCGGCGGTTCTTTCGACACCAGCCCCTCCACCGATCTAAGCGGCGTGGAGTTTGTAAACGGCACCCGTCCGGGCAATCAGGAAATCATTGATCTGGCAAAAGCCCAGGTGGGAAATGTAGGCGGACAGCCTTACTGGTCCTGGTATGGATTTGACAGCCGTGTGGAATGGTGTGCCTGTTTTGTTTCCTGGTGTATCAACCAGGCAGGATACAGCGAGCCGAGGTTCGCTGCCTGTGCCTCCCAGGGCGTTCCCTGGTTCAAGGAACACGGGCAATGGGCGGCTGGAAACTACACGGATGTAGCCCCCGGTGATGTGATCTTCTTCGACTGGGATGGCGGCGGTTCCGACCATGTAGGTCTTGTGATCGGAACAGACGGGACCAATGTTTATACCGTGGAGGGCAACAGCGGCGACGCCTGCAAGATCAAGAGTTACCCTCTTAACAGCCAGTATATCCACGGCTACGGTCTGATGAACTGGTAACAAATTTCAGAAAGGATGATATTTTATGGCGACGATTGAGAAATACAGAAGTGAGATTGAAAAGGCGAAAGCCAAGATCGGCGAACTGCAGAAAAAGGTTCGTGACCTGGAGCAGAAGATCGCCGAGGAAGAAAACCTGGAGATTGTCCGCATGGTTAAGGCAGTCAAGATGGACCGTGGAGAGCTGTCTGCTTTCCTGAAAGCCTATGCAAGCGGTGAGATCACCCTGCCGGAGGGGGATTACTCCGGGGATACGGAGGAAACCGAAGATGAAGAATAAGAGATTTTTCAGGAAGTTCCTGGTACTGGCAGCCGTTATGTTCTCCATGACGGCTTTTTCTGTGACCGCCTACGCCGGAGGTGGAGAGGCGGTAGAACCCCCGCCTGCAGAAACACCCCCGCCGCAAACGGAAACCACACCGGAGCCCGTCCCTCTCACCCCGGAGGGCAATCTGTCCCTGGTAGATGATATAGAGTCGGCTGGCAGTGAGGATAAACAGTTTATCACCGTTACCAGCAAAAGCGGCAATACCTTTTACATTATCATTGACCGGGCGGCGGATGGAAAAAATACGGTCCACTTTTTGAACCAGGTGGATGAGGCGGACCTGCTGGCTCTCACCGAGGGCAAAGAACCGCAGACACAACCGGCAGTCTGCACCTGTGCAGAAAAATGCGAGGCCAGCAGCGTGAAGATGGACTGTGAAGTCTGCAAGAATGACCGTTCCGGCTGTGTAGGCAAGGAACCGGCAGCCGAAGAACCTAAGGAGGAACCCAAAGAAAAAGGAGGGCTTAATCCTGCCCTCATCCTCCTGCCCCTGCTTCTGATCGGCGGAGGCGGTGCGTTCTATTACTTCAAGTTCATAAAGGATAAGTCCTCCACCAAAGGGAACGATGATCTGGGGGAATATGACTTTGAGGATGAATATGAGGATACCGAGGTTGAGTATCTGGACGACACACCAAAGGAGGATGAAAGCGTATGAAACTGATTATCGCTGAAAAACCCAGTGTAGCGGCGGCTTATGCCGCTGCCCTGGGTGCAAAGAATAAGAAAGACGGATACCTGGAGGGGAACGGTTGTCTGGTGACCTGGTGTATCGGGCACCTGGTATCCCTTGCAGAGGCCGGAGCCTATGAGGAACGCTATAAGAAATGGAACTATGAGGACCTGCCTATCCTGCCGGAAGTCTGGCAGCATGTGGTATCCCCCGGAAAGGAAAAGCAGTTTTCCATCGTAAAGTCCCTGATGGAGCGCCCGGACGTGACGGAGCTGGTGAACGGCTGTGACGCCGGGCGTGAGGGAGAACTGATCTTCCGTCTGGCGGTGGAAATGGCCGGCTGCACAAAACCTGTCTGGCGGCTCTGGATTTCCTCTATGGAGGATACGGCTATCCGGGAGGGCTTTTCCCACCTGGAGCCGGGCAGCCGCTATGAACCGCTGTACCATTCGGCCCTGTGCCGTTCTAAGGCGGACTGGCTGATCGGTATTAACGCCACCCGTCTTTTTTCGGTCCTCTACCATAAAACCCTGAATGTGGGACGGGTACAGACACCTACCCTGGCAATGCTGGCAGAGCGTGACGGAAAGATTATGCTCTTTCAGAAAAAGAAATACTACCATGTACGCCTTTCCCTTAATGGCCTGGAGGCAGTAAGCGACAGGGTGGACGAAAAAGAAAAAGCGGTATCCATGCAGACGGCTTGCCAGAACGGGCAGGCCGTTTGTGTTTCCCTGGAACGGGAGAAAAAGACGGTAAAACCGCCAAAACTTTATGACCTCACCACCTTACAGAGAGAGGCCAACCGCCTCTTTGGGTTTACCGCCAAAGAGACCCTGGACTACGCCCAGGCGCTCTATGAGAAAAAGCTGCTGACCTATCCGAGGACGGACAGCCGGTATCTCACCGGGGATATGGCGGAGACTGTTTCTGCGGTTGCCAGACTGGCTGCAGGGCTGCCCCTGTTTTCCGCCGTTGGTGGATTTACTCCTGATGTGGCGGCGGTGATCTCCGATAAGGATGTATCCGACCACCACGCCATCATCCCTACTTTGGAGCTGGCAAAGCAGGAGGTATCCTTACTCCCTGCCGGGGAGCGGAACCTGTTTATCCTGGTCTGCTGCAAACTTCTTTGTGCATTGGCAGCACCCCATGTATATGAGACCGTTTCGGCGGTGTTCACCTGTGGGGAGCATACCTTTACTGCCAAAGGCAAAGAAGTTGTTTCTCAGGGATGGAAAGAGATCGAACGGCTATTCCGTTCCTCTCTGAAAGAGAAACCAGAGGATGATCTGGAAGATGTGGCAACTCTCCCGGCACTCTCCCAGGGGCAGATATTCGACCATGTGGCCGCCACGATAACGGAGCATTTCACCACGCCGCCCAAACCTTATACGGAGGATACCCTGCTGTCTGCTATGGAGCACGCAGGAACAGAGGATATGCCGGATGATGTGGAGCGGAAAGGGCTTGGCACACCTGCCACCAGGGCCTCCATCATTGAAAAGCTGGTGTCCTCCGGTTTTGTGGAGCGTAAGGGCAAGAACCTTATCCCTACCAGGAACGGTATCAATCTGGTAACGGTCCTCCCGGAAGTCCTGACCTCGCCCCAACTCACCGCTGACTGGGAGAATAAGCTGTCCTTAGTGGCAAAGGGAGAACTTTCCCCGGAAACATTCATGGAGGGGATTGAAAGCATGGCAAAAGAACTGATCGCCCGCTACTCCCATATCTCCGAGGACAAGCAAAAGCTGTTTGCCCCGCAGAAAGAGTCTGTGGGTGTCTGTCCCCGCTGCGGCCAGCCAGTCTTTGAGGGAAAGAAGAATTTTTACTGCGGAGACCGGGGCTGCGGCTTTGTTCTGTGGAAGAATGACCGTTTCTGGACTTCCCGCAGAAAAGAGCTGACAAAGAAGATGGCCGCCGATCTGCTCTCTAAAGGGAAAACCAAAGTCAAGGGGCTCTATTCCGAAAAGAAAGATACCACCTATGACGCGGTTATCGTGATGGAGGATACAGGCGGGAAGTATATCAACTTTAAGACCGAGTTCACCAAAGGGAAAGGAGGCCGCTAATGCAGGATAATTCCTCTGATTATATTTTCAAGGCGTATATCACCAACACGGCTGCCTATGACAGCGGAGAACGTGACAATGCCGGAACCTGGCTCTATTTCCCGGCAAATGCAGAGGAAATCACCGCTGCCTTTACAGAGATTGGACTGCCGATCTCTGCCACGCCGGATATGTATTTCTTTGATGATTATGTCTCGAATGTACCAGGGCTTAGGCTGGCTCTCCCCATGTACGCCCATGTGGATGATCTGGCAATGCTGGCACAGGAACTTTCCGATCTGCCCGACCATGAATTTAACAAGCTGATGGCCGTCCAGGAAACACCCCTGCGGCTGACGGACTTTGAGCAGTTCAAAGAGTATCCCCACAACTTTGATTATTTCATCCTCATTCCGGGGATGAACAGTGATGAGGCTCTGGGACGCTACCAGCTCTATGAGAGCGGCATGGTAGAAATGCCGGAGGTGTGGAAAGCCGGCATTGACCCGGAGGCTTTCGGTCGCAAAGTCCGGGAACAGGACAACGGATATTTCACGGATAAGGGGTATGTCCTCTTATCCGGGGATGAATGGGAGCGGGAAAAACCTACGGTGAAACAGGACAAGGAGGTCAAACCCTCCGTCAAGGATTTTTTGAAACAGGCAAAGAAAGAATGTGCCGCCCGTGAGGTGCTGCCGCCAAAAGCAGACAAACACGGGCCGGAACTGTAAGGAGGTGCAATTATATGGGATACAGCCATGACAGCGAATTTCCGTTTGCAGCATTTATCACCAACTTGGGAAAATACAATGAGGGCGAGCTTGTGGGGGAATGGGTAAAGTTCCCTACTACCCCGGAAAAGCTGCAGGAAGTATTTGAGCGTATCGGTATTGGCTCTGCGGATGATTTCGGCAATCCCTATGAGGAATGGTTCATCACGGACTATGACTGTTATGTAGATGGACTCTATAACCTCTTAGGGGAATACGAGAACCTAGACGAACTCAACTACCTGGCTTCCAAACTGGAGGAACTGGGCGAGTCGGAATATGAACACTTCCAGGTAGCTATGGAGATCAGCGACTACACCGGCAGCTTAAAAGACCTTATCAACCTGACTGACAATCTGGATAAATATGATGTGTACCCCGGCATTGACGACTACGACGATCTGGGCCGGTATTACATTGACGAGCTGGGAACCATGCAGGTGCCGGAGTACCTGCAGAACTATATCGACTATGAGGCATACGGGCGTGATATTGCCCTGGGAGACACGGGAGCTTTCACCGATTACGGTTATGTGTATGACAATCAGAGCCGCTTTGAGGAATATTATGACGGAGACCGTGAGAATATCCCGGAGGAATACCGCGTGATGGTCTCCCCGGAGGAAGTGGAAGAACTGGAACCTGACCTTGACCGCCTGGATGTATCAACGGAACTTGCCCTCGATCTGGATTTACATTTCCGGGGATACAGTGCCGATTATGAACAGGCATTTCCAAAAGAGCAGGTACAGAGGGAGGCGATCGCTGACGCCCTCCTTGACGGGAACACTTCCCTTATCAAAACCGGACTTCTCAATATGAGCCGGGAAATGGACCTTAGAGAAGAAACCTCTCCGCTGATCGGACGGCTCACCGATTATGAAAAGGAATATGGTATCAACACCTACACCGTATATCAGCTAAAAGAGGTAGAGGAACTTCACCCATACCACTTTGAGGGCAGCGAGTATCTGGAGGCTGCCGGGCTTTCTATTGACCGGGCGAACTATGAGGCGGTCTACGCTGCCCCGTTCACCCCTAGAGAGAACCTGGAAAGCATTTATACCGATCTCAATATCCACCGCCCGGATAACTTCCGGGGACATAGTCTTTCTGTGTCGGACGTGGTAGTCTTGCAGGAATATGGGAAAGAGACCGCCCATTTCTGTGACCGTTTTGGATACAAGGAAGTTCCGGAGTTTTTGGAACAGCAGCCAGAAAAGGCAGAGCCGGATATGGGGCAGATCACCTTTTATACAGCGGAGTGTATGGAGTTTCCCTCTTTAGGAGAATACCATAACAACCTGACCCTGCAGGAGGCGGTCGCCGCATACCAGGCAATCCCGGCAAATCGGCTTCACGGCATAAAAGGTATCGGCTTCACCCTGGAGGATGGCAGCATATACAGCGGTATGGAGTATCCTCTGGTACGGGGAAACCGGATTGACTTGGACAACTTGTGCCTGGTGGAACACTTCAAAGAAAGTCCACTTGTGCAGGAGGCAGTAATTGATCTGGTGAGAGCCCTCCCTGATCTAACCGTGGATGATCGGGAGAATTTTCTGCTTATGCTGACAGACCCAAAGAACCATCTGAAAAATGCAGAGGTTCAGGTGGAGGACGATTACGGTATGATTGACGGTATCATTAACAACGGAGAACGGTCAAAGGATAAGGAGCCGGGAATGGATAAGCCCTCTGTCCTGGGGCAGCTCTCTCAGGCCAAAAAGGAATGTGCCGAGCGAAAGCCCCCGGAGCTCGGCAAGCCCGGAAAGGATGAGCCGGAACTATGAGCCGAAGTAAAAAGTGGAAACAGGAATGGAGCTTCTTTCTTGGGGAGAACGGCAGGCGGCAGTACAACAAGATCTGCAGAAAATGTATCCATAGCTGCAAGCAGAGTTTCCGGGCTGGAATTGTTGCCTGTCCTCTCTACCAGACAGATAGGGCAAAAAAGAGGCGGGAAAAAGGTTGAAAACAGAGGATTTTATCAGCTCTGCAAGGCTCAAAATACATAGGCAATAGGATTTGTCCTCTGCCTCCCTACGGGGCAAAATGATAGGAAAAAGTGTCGATTTTCGCCACTTTTCCAGACACAAAAATGGAGTACAGTTACCGCTTGTGTGGTGGTAGCTGTACTCCCCATTTTTTATGCTCTTATTCTCTTTTATCCAGGTAGGAAAGAATGGATGGATGTTCGCAGTCGTAGGCGCTGTGGGAATGTGTATAACTGGCTGTATCATGGAACTGTGGGAAACGGCGTTTGCAGGATGTGGGAAAGCCCCGGCTTTTCCATGTACTGTGAATGCGTTTTCCATCGGTGTAATGGTCTGTTATGCACATTTCCACGGTGCAGAATTATTCGTTATTATCGGTATCCTCACCATCTTCTTCCTCAATCAGAGCAGGGGCAGCCTCTATGATAGAAGTAAGGAGGTTATGGAAATCTGCGGCCTTCATGCTGGTAACAACCAGGGCACCTGTCTGTTCTTCCAGGGCCTTTCTCGCAATTCCGGCTACTTCACCGCCTCTGCGGGCAACTCTGCGGCTTTCTTCAAATCCCGCAGGATGAACAGCGGCAGAAATATCTTTTGTGGAAGTTTCCGCAAGCATATTTAAGACAAGCTCTGTGGTGCTCATGTTATCACGGAGATTTTCTTTTTTCAAACCTTTCAAGGCTTTATATTGACGGGTAGACATACCCGCCCAGGCTTTGGTAATCTCATCCGTCAGGATGGCAAATTCTTTTCCCTCCTGTACGCCACGCTTCTGCCATTCGTCTGTAAGCTCTTTGCGGACACGGATAGTCAGGAGTCTTTGATTGATCCAGTCTTCATCATATCCCTTTTTCAGATATGTAGCAAAAGCGCGGTCAATGGCCTTCTCCGGGTCAATGGTTTCCTCGATACGCTCGCTGCCGACTTTCGCAAGCCATGCTTTCAGCGGTTCAACCTTGGGAGAAGTAACAGACTGGATGATACGGAAAATCCCCTCCATTGTTGCGGCATTTGTCCGATATTTCTTTCCATCACTTGCTACCATTGAAGTTAGGGTACAAATTGTACCCCACCTTGCGTCAAGCTCAGAGTCACGGGAACGCATTTTTTTGATGTATTGTTTTGGGTCTGCACTATCGGTCAAGACAGCGATAACATCGGTAACAGAGAAATACCATTCCTCCTGCTCGGCATTCCAGGCAGTGCGGATTTGTCTATCTTCAAACATTTGGATTGAATTATTTTTTTCGCTCATTATTTTGCCCTCCCGTTTTAATGTCTATTCCATTTCAGGTAGGGTACAATTTGTACCCCACCTGAAAAAATTACTTTTGTAAATTATATCATGTATGCTTTTGTGTTTCAATGAACGCTTACCCTCGTTCCTTGTTCTTCTCCCGTTCTTCCTTTTGTGGTGCAGATAAGAACTGGTCCACATTCCGCTTGATGGTATCCAGTTCCTTTACCTGAACTTTGATTTTCTGATAAGTTCCATACTCCTGCTGTTTCTCTGCGGTGAGGGAGTCCATCTCTTTTTTCAAGGCAGTAATATCTGGCAACTTTTGAACGCCCATCTGTTTGAGGGCTTTGGCAGCACTCTCAAAGAGGATGATCTGGCTTTCCTGTCCTCTCAGAAATTTTTCCTTGTCGGAAGATTTCCTGTACTGCTCATAGACTGGCCTGTGTTCCCGGTAGGCGGAAACGTGCTTTATCAGCAGGCCGATCTCGCCTATCCGTTGTTCCTTTGCCTTGATGGAGGACAGGAGCCGGTCCTGTTCCGTCATCACTTCATCAACCTTACCCTGTAACTGCTCATAGTGGGTAATGCCGTGTTCCGTGAGGAAATTGAATGTACGGGCTGCCTCCTTTAGATTGTTGATCTTCGCCCAATGTGCAAAGCCACCACTTTCCTGGGCTTTGAGATTGTTCTGTATATCAATGAGCAGGCTGATCTTCTGACTGCCTAACTTCGGCTGCTTGGATGGGCGGAGGCCTCCGGCAATCCTGGAGGAAACGGCTTCCTCCGTGTAATCTACGCCCAGGGTTTTCAGACGGGTAAACCGTTCCTGTCCCGTGGCTTTGCAGGAAATGTACTTACCCCGCTTGATCTCGTATCCCTCTGCCTCCAGCCTTTTCAGCAGTTCCTCAAAATCAGATACCTGGGGAATGAGCCGGTCAATGACTGTTTTCAATTTCGCCTTATAGCTGGTTCCCGCTTTCTCTGTGGTATGTTCAATGTAGCGCTTCCCTTTGTCCTGTCCCGGCACGATCACGGACAGACCATATTCCTTGCATAGCCGGTCGCTGGTGCGGCGGATGAAATGATAGCTCTGCTTGTTGGAGTGGTACTTCCGATAATCCACAAAACTGACAGAGTTAAAAATGATGTGATTATGAATATGCCCCTTGTCTATGTGGGTCGTGAGGACAAATTCATACTTGCCGCCCAACACTTCATTTGCCAGCTTCATGCCGATTTCATGGGCCTGTTTCGGCGTGACCTCCCCAGGAGAAAATGCCTGTATCAGGTGGCGACCCAGGTTGGTGCCCTTGTCTATGGCATGGCGGCGTGTCCAGGAAAATTCTATGTCGGCGGTTTCTGCGGAACACCCAAAGGAGGACACCAGGAGGGTTTCATCCGTTTTCCCAGGATTGCAGATATAGGCTATGGCCTTATTCAGCGTTGTTTTGATAGGATGTGTCTTTGTAACTGCCATATCTCATCCTGCCTTTCCCTGATCTCCTGAATGTCCGCCGCATAGGCGGAACCTCCCGCATTGAGCCGCTTTGCGATCTGGTTGATGTTCCTGCTGATGGCTGACAGGATTTTATTCATCTCCTTTATGTCCGTGGTGTCAGTGTAGATGATATATCCGTCAATCGCCATCTTCCGCAGATAAGCCCCATACCGTTGTGTGGGGAGCAGTTTCATCTTTTCATCTATCAGCCCTTTTTCCTCGGCTGTCACCCAAAACTTCATCTGAATATTTCTCTTTCGGTTCGCCATCGGTTTCCTCCGTTCTTCTAAGGGTTTGGGATTATCCCAACAAGCATTTTTCATTTTCGGGCAAAGGACCTGAAAATTAGAAAAATCGCAAACGGGTACTCGTTTGCTGTGCTTGCTGTTCTTTAGTTCTTCGTACTTAGGTAATCCCGAAAACCTCCGTTTGGCTACCGAAAATGCAAAGAAAAAGCGCTACAAACTTCATTCGTTCATAGCGTTTCTCATTCTCTGTCCAGTTGTGTCAGGAGCATGGTTACTCCCCTTTTTCTCTGGCATCCAACACGGCTTGTACGGTGGCAATGATAATTCCGATTTCCCGATCGGTCAATTCATCTGCCAGAGCGTCAAGCTGTCGGCGCAACGTAGTTTTCCCATATGTCGTATCCCCAAAAAGAAATTGATCCACGGAGATATGATAGCGGGACATGAGCTCAAAAAAGATTTGGAGGCTCGGATGTTGTCCCTTATTCTCAATATTGGCGAGATAGCGGGGAGAAAGATACATCTCATCACCTACTTTGTTACGAGACTCCTTCTGTCCTGTCCTCGCCGCCTTAATTGCTGACCCATAGGGGCCAAAGTCGATTTTTTCTACAGGTCTTTTTGCCATATTCATTCACCCGATTACATTTTACAGTTCCTTTTTCTCATTGAATATGTCTACACAATTCCCAACATAAGCCAAAATAATTCATGATTTCGGCTTGATATTCTTGACATGACAAGGTATAATCATATGAATGGCAAGAAAAAACCATTTGCTTATCAAATACAATAGCACAAACAAGAAAAATTATGAAATTACAAGGAGAGGATTACTACCATGTTAAGACCGAAAGAAGTTGTTCAGTTATGGGTAGATGCATTCAATAACCATGATGTGGAAGCAATTACAGCTCTTTATCATGAAAATGCGACAAATCACCAAGTAGCGAATGAGCCAGTAGTAGGCATTGAAGCAATCCGTACCATGTTTACAGCCGAATTTTCAACAGCGGATATGACAGCTATCGTAGAAAATATTTTTGAGGATGGGCAATGGGCAATCCTTGAATGGCGTGATCCATTGGGGTTACGGGGATGTGGCTTTTTTCAGGTGGTGAACGGAAAGATTTTATTCCAACGAGGCTATTGGGATAAACTCTCATTTTTGAAACAGCACAATCTTCCAATAGAGTAAATATGACATTTTAGTAGGAGAAAATATGGAATACCGGACATTGGAAAACATAGATTCCATTTGTATATACGAAGCGTTTACACAGGCATTTTCTGATTATCAGGTTTCAGTTGATATGTCTTTTAAATCCTTTGAGACAATGTTGAAAAGAAATGGATTTATGCCTGCGGTTTCAGTTGGAGCCTTTGTAGATAAAACGCTTGTCGCTTTTATCTTGAATGGAGTGAGAGAGTGGGATAATGAAAAAACAGTCTATGACCTCGGAACAGGAGTTATCCCTGATTTTCGCAGAACAGGAATCATGGGGGAATTATTGAATCTGGTCAGTGCTATATGTATAAAAAATAAAATCAGAGTGTATCAGCTGGAAGTGATTCAGGATAATGAGAAGGCGCTTACTTTATATAAAAAGCAGGGATTTCAAGTTGACAGAGTATTGAATTGTTACCAACTGACAGGTGGGATAAAAGAACCAGGCATATATAAAGCGTGGAAACTGGAACATCCAGAAAAAATACAAGAAGCTCAATGGACAATAGTCAAGGATTTTTGGACGTATCCACCTTCATGGCAAAACGCAAAAGATGCTGTATGCGCAATCGCCAGATCCTTTTCTTATACGATTGTTAAATTTGACGGAAACCTGATCGGCTATGGTATTGTGGACAAAATAAAAGGAGATATTGTGCAGTTAGCGGTACATCCTCAATATCGCAGAATGGGAGTTGCCACAGAGATTTTGTTGGATTTATCGAAACAAACAAAGAGTTTAGAGATGAAAGTAATAAACGTGGATGAGCGAGATCAGGCATTAAACATATTTTTGAAGAAAATGAAGTTTCGTGTATTTGTTAAACAATATGAAATGAGAAAATATTTTTCTGTTTAGGATATTGCATAGATGAAGAAGCTGACTTTAAGGGCGGTTGTCAGTGAAGGGGCAGGCATGAGATATAATAAAACAATAATGTTAAGTAATGGTGTGGAATGTTGTTTGAGGAATGGAACAGAAAGTGATGGTCAGCTTGTATTGGATAATTTCAATCTGACACATAGCGAAACCGATTATTTGCTTACATATCCAGATGAAAACAGTTTTAATGCCGAACAGGAAAGCCAGTTCCTGAAAGAAAAGGCTGAGAGTGAAAGGGAGATTGAACTGATTGCCATAGTTGACGGTGTCATTACAGGAACAGCAGGAATCGAGGCAATCGGTACAAAGTATAAGGTACGGCATCGGGCAGAATTTGGCATCAGCGTTGCGAAAAAATATTGGGGGCTTGGAATTGGTAAGGCTTTGCTGGCTTCATGTATCGAATGTGCTAAAGCAGCGGGCTATAGCCAGCTTGAACTTAATGTGGTTGCTGAAAACGAAAGAGCCGTTTCTATGTATGAACAGGCTGGATTTGTCGAGTTTGGAAGAAATCCCAAAGGATTTTGCTCCCGCATAGCCGGATTTCAGGAGGTCATTTCTATGAGATTAGAATTGTGATGATTGAAAGATTTATTTCATGCTTGCTTTTCGGGTGCGGATGTGTTATAATCATGATATTTCCAAAAAGGAGTTAAAAAATATGCGGCAGGGTATTCTTAAATAAAACTATAACCAAATAGTGGGAACAAAAAACTTTGGGATGTCCTTTGGAACAAGGGCTTGGTTTTTTGTGCCTATTTAAGAATACTTTTGCCTTATATATTGACATAGCAAGACAAGTGACAAGCGTCTGTTGGCGTATGTCTTTTATGTGTATGTCCAAAGATTAAATCCCCAGCGGTAAGAGTATTTTGCTGCTGGGGATTTTTATGCCTTTTTTTGGCTGTGAATGGAGGATGACACATGAAAATAATCAATATTGGCATTCTTGCACACGTTGATGCAGGAAAAACAACACTGACAGAAAGCCTGCTGTATACAAGCGGGGCAATCATAGAACCGGGCAGTGTAGATAAAGGCACAACAAGAACGGATTCTATGGCTTTGGAACGTCAAAGGGGAATTACCATTCAGGCTGCCGTTACGTCTTTTCACTGGAAAGAGTACAAAGTGAATCTTGTAGATACACCGGGACACATGGATTTTTTGACAGAAGTGTACCGTTCTTTATCAGTTCTGGACGGAGCGATTTTAGTAGTGTCTGCAAAAGATGGCGTACAGGCACAGACCAGAGTGCTGTTCCATGCGCTGAGGAAGATGAAGATACCAACCATTATTTTTATCAATAAAATCGATCAGGAAGGCTTTGTTCCTGCACAGACTTATCAAAATATCAGAGAAAAATTGACAGAAGATATGATGGTTATGCAGGAAGTTCATTTATTTTCAGAACTAACACTTTCCGACGTTGCGGATTTTGAAAAGTGGGATGCTGTGATTGCCGGGAATGATGATCTTTTAGAAAAATATCTTTCAGGAGCGCCTTTGACATTGCGGGAACTTCAGGAAGAAATAAAGCGAAGGGTACAGCAGGGAACTTTTTTTCCGGTATATCATGGAAGCGCAAAAGAGAATATCGGGACAAAAGAATTGCTTGATGTAATCACAGATATTTTTTCATCGAAAACGGATAACTGTCAATCGGAACTGTGCGGGTACGTTTTTAAAATTGAATATACCGAGCAGAAAAAACGACGGTGCTATGTAAGGCTGTATAGTGGTACGCTTTGCTTACGGGAAACGATTTTTTTGCAAAAAAAGGAAAAGATTAAGATTACAGAGATGTCAATTCCATTTAAGGGAGAAATTGTCCAGACAGATACTGCTGATTCCGGGGAGATTGTTATTTTGTCTGACAACACATTAAAGTTAAATGATATTCTGGGAGACGAAAAACTGTTGCCACGCAAGGCATGGACGGATAATCCCCTGCCGCTTCTTAGGACAACGATAGAGCCAGCCAAAGCAGAGCAAAGGGAAGTGTTGCTGGATGCCCTTACAGAGATTGCGGATACTGATCCGCTTCTGCGCTTTGTGATTGATCCTGTCACTCATGAAATCATTCTTTCCTTTTTGGGGAAAGTACAGTTAGAAGTTGTTTGTTCTTTATTGAATGAAAAATATTGCATCGAGGCAGAGGTAAAAGAGCCTACGGTCATTTATCTGGAAAGACCACGAAAAGAGGAGCATTATACAATTCATATTGAAGTGCCGCCAAATCCCTTTTGGGCGTCGATTGGTCTGGCAGTCACTCCCCTTCCTGCTGGGAGCGGAACAGAATATGAAAGCAAGGTGTCACTTGGTTATTTAAACCAAAGTTTTCAAAACGCAGTTATGGAAGGGATTCAGTATGGATTGGAGCAGGGAGTGTATGGATGGGAGGTGACAGATTGCAGGATCTGTTTTGAATACGGAATTTATTACAGCCCAGTCAGTACTCCGTCAGATTTCCGCTTTCTTGCGCCCATTGTGCTGGAACTGGCATTAAAAAAAGCAGGAACACAGGTTTTAGAACCCTATCTTTCTTTTACCCTGTTTGCACCGCAGGAATATCTTTCACGGGCTTATCATGATGCTGTGAAATACGATGCGGTAATTGAAACAACTTCAATAAAAAATAATGAAGCGATCTTAACTGGAGAAATACCGGCAAGACGGATTGGGGAATACAAAAGCGATCTGAATTTCTACACAAATGGAAGAAGTGTTTGCCTGACGGAATTGAAAGGGTATCAGGAAACTTCAGGGGAACCTGCAGTACAGCCCCGCCGCCCCAATAGCCGGCTGGATAAGGTTCGTCATATGTTTCAGAAGATCATGTAAGGTCTTGCGCAATGCAAGCGTTCATTGCTGGCTATTGCGGAATATCATTGATAGAATCAGTAGCAGAGAGGAGGAACTATTTTGAACAAGGAACAGACAGATATTACAACAGGAAAGCAAATACGTCATCTGCGGACACAATCGGGAATGACACAAGAGGAATTAGCCGGGGAATTAAATGTTACCCGGCAGGCGCTATCGAATTGGGAGAGGGATGTCAATGAACCCGATATAAATACGTTGAAAAAAATCTGCTTTCTTTTTGGAGTCCACATGGATGATCTTGCGAAGGAGGTAATCATAAAAATGGAAACAAATATGGAAAAAACAAAACGACCGTTTAATAAGTATGATATAGCAATCGGATTATTTTACGCAGTTGGTATCTTTATCGGCATTGGTATTTTCTTTGTGGGTGGTCTGATGACAATGTCCGGTACAGGCTGGGGAGCGTCACTATTTGGAGGTTTTTGCTTTGCCCTTGTATTCGGTTTAATATGCCATGCTATTATTACATTAAAACGACATGATTAAAATGAAAAAAGCTGCTTGCGGTTAATAAAAAAACCGTTGTGTGGGCAGCAAAATTTTAATGCAATAAAGAAAAAGCCAAACGGCGGTTTTGACAAAATCAAAGCCGCTGTTTCTTTTTATCTTCTCAAGAAATGACGCGGTACCACTGGTAAAAGCGGCGGCTATAGGAGGAAGCCGCCATGAGCTATAAACCATATCAACAAATTCTTACATTCTTTGACTTATCAAAAAAAGCCCGACTACCACCGGGGATGTTTCTACCCCTGAATATGAACTTTTAAATCATCTAAATACTGCTGTTAATTCCTTTGCGTCTGTCTGCGTCTTGCAGTCAGGCGCTTTTTTCTGTTTATTCGGGACTTCGCAAAATAGCAGGGCCTTTTATAAAATTTTTCTCCGATCTTGGTTGCCAAATTGCGGTTTCCATGATTACCCCTGCGAAAGGGAGGAGAACTATCACCCGCCTTTGCGGCTGCGAAGGGAGGTGAGAAAATGAAAAACTCCTATGAGCAGCGTGTTCAAAATCAGTTTGGCGGTTTTTGTACCAGGGTTTTGAAGAACGAGGCCAACCGTATTCTGAATGAATACGCAAGGCAGCGTGACCGCGAGAAATCTCTGGATGAACTATCGCCGGACGAGCTGGCACAGGCCGCCTCCTATGACAAGTATTTTCAGGACGAATATGTCTTTGAAGTGCTTGGGCAGAAAGTGTTTGTGGTCGGTGATCTGCTGGCAGAGGCTCTGTCACAGTTGCCGGAGGACAAGCGGGATGTAATCCTGCTGTCCTACTTCCTGGGAATGACGGACCGTGAAATAAGCGAACAGCTTAATGTGGTTCGTCAGGCTATCAGTAAACGGCGCAGCGGTATCCTCAAAGAACTGCGTGAGTATTTGGAAAAGGAGGGATTTGAATGGCCCGAAACATAAGAGAGCCCATACCGCTGCCAGTGATCCTGGCAGCCTCAGAGGGTGACGAGAGAGCCTTAAATGCTGTACTCAATCATTACAAGGGCTATATTCGTTTCCTCGCCATGAGACCTATGAAAGATGAATATGGCAACGAACACCTCTATGTGGACGAAGATATGAGGCTTCGCCTGGAGGCTAAACTGCTGTATAGCATTGTAACAGGTTTCAAGGTTCTGCCGGTCTAAGGTACATATTACAGGCGTGTTTTGTCCTCTCTTTCCTCGCCTGGTATTTGAACCGGATCGGAGCCATAAATGCACCTTGACAAAGAAAGTCCGGACGATAACTCCGTGACAGCATAGGACAGGCAGATACATTCTCTTTCGGTGGAGCCATCTGGCAGGTGCGCCATGACCTTTTTAAGCGAGCGATCAATACCATGCCACAAAACAGCTTTGGCAGGCTGTGGGCCATGATACCCAAAGAGGACAATGATACTCCCTTACAGCCATCAGTTCGAGCGTTGATAGCGTCGCAAGCAATGGGTAGGGCCGGATGAGAACCATGCGGGGGTGAAATTCCCGTGGAGCCATGCTAATGGCCGTCTGTTTTGTCCTTTTTAATATGGATAAATCGAAAACTTTTTATTAGCAGCTGACAATTCATATAAAGCGCGGCATAATGATGATAGAAGTTATGTTTTGTATGATTGATCGGCTGCTGAAAGGAGGACATTATGAACCAGGCCGAAAATCGTACACCTGGCAATGTCCCCGAACAGAGAACTTACAAGGTTGAAGATATAGCCGTGATGTTAAATATCGGCCGTACTTCTGCATATAACCTTGTGAAAGAGGGACATTTCAAAACCGTTCGAGTTGGTAATGCCATACGAATTTCCAAAAAATCATTTGACGAATGGTTAGACGCTCAGGCGTTCTAACGGACAAAGAAAGGAAGATCGATCATGGCATCCATCATCAAACGAAAAAAAGCATATTCTGTTGTTTACAACTACATAGACGAAAATGGAGAAACGAAACAAAAGTGGGAAACCTGGCATACCCATAAAGAGGCTCTAAAACGGAAAGCGGAGGTTGAGAACCAGATCAACACCGGTACTTTTCTTCCTCCCAACAATCAGAAAGTATCTGATTTTCTGTATGATTTTGTTTCCACCTATGGGGCAAAACAATGGGGCGTGTCCATGTATGACAGTCAAACCGCCCTGATCGCCAACTACATCAATCCGATTATCGGTGATATGGAGGTTCAGGCAATTACTCCCCGTGTGGTAGATAAATACATTCAGACTCTCCAAAAGACCCCTCCTGTTTGTAAGAGGAACCGAAAACCGAAAACAGAGTTTATTTCCAATCAGAACATTGAGAAGATCATCAAACTTCTCCGCTGTGCCTTTAAGCAGGCTGTCCGCTGGGAGCTGATTGCAAAAAATCCCTTTGAGAATACCGTATTACCGAAAACAGAGTACAAGAAACGTGACATCTGGGACGCCGATACCATCCGTATCGCTCTGGACCAGTGTACTGACAGCAAATTGTATGTTGCTATGAACCTTGCATTTGCGTGTTCTTTGCGGATGGGAGAAATTCTTGGTCTGACCTGGAAGAATGTCCACATTGAGGATGAAAACATAGCGGCGGATAATGCCTATGTTTACATTGAGGCAGAGCTGATAAGGGCTTCCAAACAGGCGATTGAAATGATAGGAGAAAAAGATATTTTCCATATCTTCACTCCGCTTATGCCTAACACCAGCACACGGCTGATCTTGAAAAAACCGAAAACAAAATCAAGTGAGAGAAAAGTCTGGCTGCCGAAAACCGTTGCTTATATCCTCCGTGAATGGAAAAAAGCACAGGATGAGCTAAAGAGCTTCCTCGGTGAGGAATACCAAGATTATGATTTAGTGGTTGCCCTGCCTAATGGCAGGCCATGTGAGAACCGGATTATTGAGAAAGAATTTTCTCTGCTGAAAGAAAAAGCCGGATTGCCTAATGTGGTGTTCCACTCTCTCAGACATTCCAGCACTACTTATAAGCTGAAACTCAACCACGGCGATCTGAAAGCCACCCAGGGGGACACGGGCCACGCTGAAATTGATATGATTACAAAAGTGTACGCCCACATCCTCGACGAGGACCGTAAGATCAATGCCCAGAAGTTTGAGAGTGCCTTTTATGCTAATCCTGATCTGCGGAATGTAAAGCCTCCCCAGGAGCCGGAACAGCCTCAAGCACAAACCTTAGACCTGGCGGCATTGGTGGAACAGCTCCAAAAATCCCCGGAGCTTGCAAGCACCCTGGCAGCATTGCTTACCGCTCAAAAGGCTGGCTAAAATCTCAAATTAGCAAGAAGTCCATTTTTCTTAGCAAGCTCTCCATTTTAGTTCGTTTCCAATTAGCAAAAAATTCATTGTAACGCATAAACAAAAAAGTAACCCTCCAACCCTGGTAGATGGTTTTAACAAAAGGCTGCGGCTGAACAAAAAAAGCTGCAAACCCTTATGAATAAAGGCTTGCAGCGTTGTTCGCTGGCGTCCATGAGAGGATTTGAACCTCCGACCCCACGCTTAGGAGGCGTGTGCTCTATCCAGCTGAGCTACATGGACATTTATCAAAATATTAAGTTTTATGCAAGATTTAGACTCGAACCATCTACCGCTTAGGAGGCGGTTGCTCTATCCTACTGAGCTACGGAACCATAACAACAGCTCAGGCAGAACTCAAGCCTTTCCGCCCAAGCTGTATTAAATATTATACCGCAAAAACAAAATACTGGCAATGAGGAAACAGCAAGTTATGCGTCAGCAAGCTTCTCCTCTTTTTCCTTTGCCAAAAACTCCGCCACAGCAGGCAGATTATCAAAAATAAACTGCTGCGCTGCCTGCGGATAAAAGTTAATATAATAAATTTCTCCGGTAGCTTGTCTTACACGCTTTTCGGTAACAATACCCAACTCAGAACCCTTTTCTGTCGGAATTTTATTGCGCCCATCTTCCGGCAACTGCAGATAACCTGTATGTTCCAACCATCTGCCAAGCTCCACCGTGGTAAGATTATGCATTTCCTTATCTGCAAAGATATCATTAATATATTTTACAAGCTTTGTGATATTGGTAGCTTCAGTCATAGGCTGCAGCCTGTTCAGGTCATCCTGCTCCACAACAAAGCTGCTTTTAACTGCCTTAGGAGTTTTTGGGGCAACCTTAAAGCTCGTGCTCTGCGACACCAGATTCATAATCTTGCCGTAAACAGCAATAACCTCTGCGGCATCGGCAAGCGCCTCCTGTACCTGCGCGCTCTGTACAACCTCCAGTGAAAGCTCCTCCTCGGCAAAAGGATGTCTGTTTTGGCTCATACGGTGAATAACATTGTAAGCATTGCGTAATTTGTTGATATCCAGCATCTGCATTTCTCCTATTCTTCACACAAATTTTATAAACAAAAAGGCAGACTCTGCTATATCAAGAGTCTGCCCTAAAATAATCAGCAATTAATGTGCCTCTGCCAACACCTCAGCGGCGATATCGTCCGCCATTCCCGGAGGCATGCTCCATTCAACACGCACGCCGGTTTTACCCCAAAGACGGGTAAGCGCTACCTGAAATGCCTCCAGACTGGAAAGCGGCTCCAGCGTTATCGTAGCAAAATCACGGATAGTATCACCCTGCGGTACATCCAAGCTCAACGGAGTTGCCAGATACTTCTCGACAGCAGCCTTGGCTTCGGCAACAGCCTCCGGCAAGGTTACTACGGCAGTCTTATCCGCTTCGTTATATTCTACATAGCCATAATGGCAATTATAATTCAAGGTTACAGCATAATTACTCATTTTAATCCCCCTCTGCTCTTGTTACTAATTATAACAACTTAAGCACATAATATCAATATAAGGATTTAAGTAAGCAATTAAAATATAAGTCTTTTTTAGCTCGTAATCCTTGATAAATATAATGCGGCACTATTATCTGCGGCTGAACACAGGCTGCAGACGCTTTTCCATCGGCAGCTTGTCGGCAGTCACCGCCAGCTGTGCCATCTCGTATAAAGTGCTTTGCGCGCTCACAGGCTCCAACTTGTTGCGTACACGGCGATAGGTACCGTTGGACTGCATCATATGTGCACCCACGTTATCGCGCAGATACAAATCGAGCAGCGCCTTGATGCGACGGATATGCTCCTCTGTTTCTACCGGGAAGAACAGCTCTACGCGGTCATTAAGGTTACGCGCCATCCAGTCGGCACTGGAAAGATACAGCTGCTCCTCGCCGCCGTTGGCAAACCAGAAGATACGGCTGTGCTCCAGCTGACGGCCTACAATACTGCGTACCGTAATATTATCGCTGATGCCCTCGATGCCTGTGCGCAGACCGCAGATACCGCGCACAATCAGGTCAATATGCACGCCTGCAGCCGAAGCCTCGTACAGCTTCTGGATTACAGGCTGGTCAATCAGCGAGTTCATCTTGGCAATGATATGTCCCTCACGACCGGCACGCACCATAGCAATTTCATTATCAATCAGAGCGTAAATTTTCTCGCGCAGTCCCAATGGCGCCATAACCAGCTTATTCCAAACCGGCGGCTCGCTGTAGCCGCTGAGCAGATTGAAGAACGCCGAAGCATCGCTGCCGAACTCGTCATTGGCCGTCATCAGGCCAAGGTCGGTATACAGCTTTGCGGTGCTGTCGTTATAGTTGCCTGTACCCAGATGCAGATAACGCCTGATGCCGTTATCCTCCTTGCGCACAATCAGAATAATTTTGGCATGTGTCTTTAAGCCTACCAAACCGTAGATAACATGGCAGCCTGCTTTTTCCAGACGGCGCGCCCAGAGGATATTATTTTCCTCATCAAAACGTGCCTTAAGCTCTACCAGTACGGTTACCTGCTTGCCGTTTTCCGCAGCACGCGCCAGTGCAGCAACGATAGGACTGTTGCCGCTCACACGGTACAGCGTCTGCTTAATCGCCAGCACCTGTGGATCATCGGCAGCATCGCTCACCAGCTTAACTACCGGGTCAAAGCTTTCGTAGGGGTGATGCAGCAAAATATCATTTTCACGGATAGCGGCAAACAAATCGCTGTCATCCGGCAGCTCCAGCGGACGCTGTGGCACAAATGGCTCATACAGCCACGGCCACATGCCCTTCATACCGATAAATTTAAAGAAGCAGGTCGGGTCCAGAGGTCCGTTGATTTCATAAACCTCCATCTCCGTAACATCCAGATTTTCCTCCAGAAATTTTTTGATACGATTATTATTCGTTTTGAAGATTTCCAAGCGAACCGCAGCGCCGCGCTTACGCTTACGCAGCGATTCCTCAACCTCCTTCATCAGGTCAACGCTGTCGTCCTCTTCCAAGTCAAGGTCACTGTCACGCGTTACTCTGAAGGACACCATATCCAGAATATGGCAGCCCTTGAACAAATCGTGGCAATGGCTGGCGATAATATCCTCCAAAAATACGAAGGTTCGCTTGCCCTCAGGCTCAACCTCCACAATGCGGTCCAGCACGCTCGGCACCTGAATCAGGCCCATGCTGTGCTCGCCGTCGGCCTTAATAAGTTCAACAGCAAGATTCAGTGTTTTATTGGCCAAAAACGGGAAGGGACGCGAAGCATCTACCGCCATCGGTGTCAATACCGGGAAAACAACCTCACGGTAATATTCCTCCAACCAGTCCTTACCCAGCTCGCTCAAATCCTTAACGCGGCGGAAATGCAGCTTCACCGCATCCATTTCTGCCATCAGCGCAATCAGCGATTTTGTCTGAGTGCGCACCTGCTCATGCGCTGCCTGCGAAATAGCCACCAGCTGCTCATGCACCGACATGCCGGAAGCATCGCGCTTTTCTACGCCGCTGTCAAAATTGCTCCAAAGTCCGGCTACGCGCACCATAATGAATTCATCTAAGTTAGAGGCCGAAATGGCGATAAACTTCAGGCGCTCCAGCAACGGTGTGTCCTTAACCATTGCTTCCTTGAGCACGCGCAGATTAAATTTCAGCCAGCTCAGCTCGCGGTTATAAAAATACTCAGGCTTTGTCAAATCTAATTTTCCCATTACTTATTCACCCGTTCCAAAATCGGTTCAATACCAAAAACTTCCTCAAAGAAAGTAGATTTATCATCAAACGTCCAGATTTCCAACGTCAAATCCTCTTTGCTTGCTGCCAGAACCTTCAGCTTATTATCCTTCAGCGTTACACTGCAGCTGTGAATTTTTTGCATATAGCTGCGGTCCAGAGCATCAGCCAGACGCACAATGGCAGCCAGCTTGGCTACAACCGGCACCAGCTCCTTTTCCACCTGCGGAGCACGCGTATTGGTCTTGTCAAACAACCTGTTGGCATGATAATACGACGCCAGCGCCACAATCTCCTTATCCGCTTCGCTCAGGCCGATGATATCCGTAGACATAATCAGCTGATAGCTGTAAATAGAATGGCTACGCATGCAGATATATTTGCCTATATCATGCAAAATACAGGTAGCACGCAAAAGCAGGCGCTCATGCTCGCCCATGCCGTAAGCCTTGGAAATCTTGTCGAAAATAATCAGCGACAGACGCTCCACCTGCTGAGCATGCTTCTTATCATACAGATAACGGGCGCCGATGGTATGGAAAAGGCTGATAAGCTCCTGCTCCAGCTCCTTACGCATGACAGGGTTCGTTTTATTGCCGATATGCAGCAGCTGGATACCATCGATAAAGCGGTCTGCCGTAATAATAATTTCCTTGGCGGGAATCAGATGCAGCAACTGTTCATAAAGCAGCACCGTAGGCAGCACAAGCTCCGCAACATTTTCCGGCAGCTTATATACCTGAATCAGCTGCGGCAGGCTCATCTGACGCATGCTGTCGAAAAAGGCATGGAAATCCGCTGCCTTGATGCGATGCACCTTCTGCTGCTCATCCAGCCCCAGCATGCGCAGCAAAAGCTCGGTCTCTGTACCGGACAGCACCAGATATCGCACCTTGCTGTCACCCAGCTCGTTTCTTACCGGTCCGATTGTACTGCTGAGAAATTCCGTCAGCGCCTTGTTAAAATGCATGCTTTCACGGCGATTGCGCTCAAAGCTTTCCTTAATACGGATGATACCGATGTGGAAATTGCCCTGATAGCAGATTTTTTCATCGCGCACCAGCGTTACACCCAAACCGCCGGAGGAAATATCCATCATCAGCATGCCTTCACGTTCGGTAGAAATTTTTTCTGCCTTCAGCGTATTACGGATGGCTACAAATTTTGTATAAATCTCCTTCGGCATATCAACAACATCGACCACAAGACCGGTTTTGTTATAAATCTGATCCAGCAGAAAAACCTGATTGCTGGCCTCACGCACAGCAGTGGTTGCCTGCATAACATATTCCTCGACCCCGTATTCCTTCATCAGACGCTTGAAGCCGATAAGAATTTCGCATATTTCGGAAACCAGCGGGAAAGGAATTATTTTATTTTTAAAAGTTGCCTCACCCAGGCGAATGCGTCGGTTGCAGCACTCAATAACCTTATACCTTTCGGTATTGTGATATTCGGTAATCTGCATACTGAGCATCTCCGAGCCTAGATGAATAGCAGCAAAGGTTGTGTAATTTTTACGCTTCATTAACTAAGCCTCCAAAACAGTATGTTATTGTTATAATTCGGGTTTCTTAACAAAAATCCTGCGAAAAAATCAAAATTATACAGTAATTTAACAAGTTAACACGAATTTTACTTTTTCACGCAGGATTTTTTCAGGTTACGGGTAATATAATAAATATATCGTTAAAATAGAATAATCGGAGTTTATAGAAACACCCCACAAGGAGAAAAGGAAAATGCAACGAATCGCAATTATTGACATCGGCTCTAACTCGGCCCGGCTTGTTATCAGCCATATTTATAAGAATGGTGCTTATAATATGGTCTATAACCAAAAAGAAGCCCTGCGCCTCAGTCAGAAGGTCGACGAAAAAAACATGCTTACAGAAGTAGCCTTCAGCAGCACCATCGAAACCATGAAAAGCTTTGCCTATATGTGCAAAATTTATCAGGCTGACAAGACCATTGCCGTTGCTACCGCAGCCATCCGCAACGCTGCCAACGGCGCTGAGCTTGTTGCGCGCGTTGCCGAAGAAACAGGCATCCAGCTGCACATCATTTCCGGCAATACCGAAGCCTACATCAGCTACCTTGGCGTTATCAATACCCTCAACGTCAAGGACGGCATCATCTTCGACTTGGGCGGCGGCAGTACCGAGCTGATTCTGTTCAAGAACCGTAAAATTTTGGAAAGCGTGTCCTTGCCCATCGGTGCAGTCAATACCACCTCCATGTTCAATACCCGTAACGTCATGCCCGCCAATGTCTTCAGCGATGTCAGCTTTTTTATCATGAGCCGTTTGGAAAAGTACCCCTGGCTTAAGCAAAACGGACTGCCGCTTATCGGCGTTGGCGGTACAGCGCGTACCGTAGCCAAAATCATCCAGCGCGAAAAGAAGTACCCGGCGACTAAAATCCATAATTATTCCTATACAGCGCAAACCTATCGCAGCTTTTTCAACAGACTGCGCAACACAAATCTGGATCAGCGCAAAAAGATTTCCGGTCTCAGCAGCGAGCGCAGTGATATCATTCTGGCCGGCAGCAGCATTATCAGCTGCCTTTTGGAGGCCACCGGTGCCAAAAAGCTCATCACCTCCGGCTGCGGCCTGCGCGAAGGACTGTTCTTCGATTATTATTCCAAGGAAAACCACGTGCCCATTATAGCGAAGGATATCCTTAAAATGAGCAGGGAAAATGTGTTAAACTTATATGAACCCGACCAGCAGCATTCCCGTCACATCACCCATCTGGTGTTATCCATGTTTGACGGCTGGAGCGAGCTGCACGGCTTACGCAAAAATTACCGCCGCCTGCTGGAAACCGCTGCGCTGCTGCATGACATCGGCATCACCATCAACTTCTACAGTCACGCACGTCACAGTGCCTATATGATTTTAAATGCCAAGCTCTTTGGTCTGACGCACAAAGAGCAGGTCATCACGGCAGCTATCGCCGGCTGGCATAACGGCGTTTCCAAAAACTATTTCAAGGACCGTTTCTACAAGGAACTGCTTAGCGACGCCAACTGGAAAACAATCAACAAGCTGGCACTGCTGCTGGCCTTAGCTGAAAGCCTCGATTATACGGAAACATCCCAGATTCATGTTATTGAACCGAGCATCAGCAAAAAGAATGCTACTTTAAAGCTATATGCTCAAGGTATTCCCAGTATTGAAATGCATCAGATTCAGGAGCATCTGTCATGGTTCAAAAAGACCTTCGGCGTAGAGCTGAAGGTGCAGCTGGCGACAGCAGCAGAAGAATAATGCAAAGCAGCCTCAGTATACTCTTGCGTATGCCAAGGCTGCTGTTTTTATTTTGCTCCGTATTTTTCTGTTTCTTCCTGAATGTAATGTGTTGTTAAGTCAAAAATTTCATCCTCAAGATGCTTGCGTAATATTTTTTGCCAATTGCGTCTGCTGTACAGAAAGCGTAAAACGTACACTGTCTTTTCATCCTCCCGCACGATGTAAAACAGCAGATAATTGTTTACCGGCACAAATCTGATTTCCCATACTCTCAGGAAATCATCATTGCATATAGGGTACTTAGTCGGGAAAAATGACAAATCCTTAATAGCTTCATGCAATTTTTTAGCAAGACCGGCAGCAGCCTTCTGATTATATAATTCGTATTTGATATAAGCTTCAGCCTTATAATAATCCTGCTCAGCAATTTGCGTTACTTCCACATTGTAATAAATCATTTCTCTACCTCAGCTAACTCCGGATAGCGTGCTTCCAATTCAGCTAAGAATTTTTTAGCAGGCACAGTTCTGCCTGCCGCCACATCGTCCAAGCCTGCTTTTAGTGAGCTGTACAGCTCAAAGCGTGCAGTCAGCTCTTCGTAGGCATCAATGCTCATGACAGCCAAATCTCCCTTGCCGTTTTTGGTAATAAAAACCGGCTCCTTGTACTGATGGCAGAAATTAGAAATCTCGTTATAGTTGTTGCGCAAATCTGCGCTGGAAGTAATTTTCGGCATAATCGCACCTCCTTCATATAGCTAAATTATACCTTAATTCGGCTATCCGGTCAAATTTCATAAGAAAAGGCCTGCATGCGTTTTGCACATGCAGGCCTTTTGCTATATACATACAGCGTTTGATTTTTTTATTTTACCGCAGCCTTCAAAATACCGTGTACCATAAGGGCGGAATTGTACAAATCCTCTTCCTTGATGTATTCGTCAACAGTATGCACATTAGCCATACCAGTGCCCAAAATTACGCTAGGCAGTCCGTAAGCATTCAGGAAGTTTGCATCACTGCCGCCGCCGGTAACCGTAATATCCGGAGTAAAGCCATGCATTGCACAGGCAGCCTTTGCCAGCGTCACAACATCGCTGTCCTCGGCAACAGCAAAGGAATCATACTTATTATCCACAAAGACTTCTGCCTTAGCGCCGTATTTTTCAGCACTGGTTGCAATGGTTTCTACGATTTCCTTGCAGATAGCCTCCAGCTTTTCCTTGTTACGGCTGCGCGCATCACCCTCAATAGTTACCAGGTCGGGCACAATATTGGTTGCCTTACCGCCACCGATAATGCCGATATTGCAGGTAGTTTCCTCATCAATACGGCCATAGCGTTTAACATCGGCAAGAGCCTTGGCAGCAATCATAATGGAGTTAATGCCCTTTTCCGGCTCCAGTCCGCCATGCGCGGTTCTGCCGATAATATCGATTTTATATTTTTTCTGGCCGGGAGCGCCGACAACAATCTCGCCCGGAGCGCCTTCACCGTCCAGTGCATAGCCAACGTCGGCACGCAGCTTAGAGCGGTCGAGGCAACGGGAGCCGTTCACGCCGCCCTCCTCACAAACAGTCAGGAGAATCTGGATATCGCCATGCGGAGCACCTTCCTCCAGCAGCAGACGAATACCCTCTAAAATACCCTCAACGCCGGATTTGTCATCACCGCCGAGAATAGTGGTGCCGTCGCTGTATAAAACGCCGTCCTTTTGGATAACGGTAGTGCCGCCGCAGGGCTCAACACCGTCCATATGTGCAGAAAGCAGCACGCGTACAGCACCTTCAACTCCTGCGCTGGCAGGCAAAAATGCCCACAGATTACCACAGTTGCCACCCAGCTTTTCACCGGCGTCATCCTCTTCCACCGTAAAGCCGAGAGCCTCCAATTTGCCTTTGAGCAGTTCGAATACAGGACGCTCCTGCAGGCTGTGACAAGGCAGGGCAACAATTTCCTTAAATTCTGCGAGCATACGCTCCTTATTTACTTGCGTCATATTTATCTTCCTTTCAATAATATAAATTCAAGCTCAGCGTGCCTAAAGGGGTAGCAAATTCGCTAAACTTTTATTCCTTAAATTATTCCGGTATGTTCCAGCAAAATTTTGATACCGATAAAAATCAGCACCAGGCCGCCGGCCACGTCAGCTCTCTTGCCGGCCATAGCTCCAAGCTTAAAGCCAGCCAGACCGCCAAAGGCTGCGATAGCAAAGGTCACCACGCCAATCAGTATGGAAGCAAACCAGATATCGGTATTCAAAAAGGCCAGGCTGATACCTACTGCCAAAGCATCGATACTGGTGGCAATCGCCAGCACCGCCATCTCCTTCACGCTATAATCTTTTTTGACATGACAGGCCTCGTTTGCTTCACGAATCATGTTGATTCCCAGATAAAGCAATAAGAAAAAGGCAAGCCAATGATCATATTCCGTAATATAATCACGGAAGGATACAGCGCTGTAATAGCCCAGCACCGGCATCAAAAACTGAAATGCTCCGAACCAGCTGCCGAAGCGCAAGGCTCCGCGTAGTCTGTTATCCGGTGTCAGCACCATGCTGCCGCAAACAGAAACGGCAAAGGCATCCATCGCCAGGCCAACCGCCAGCAGCAACAGCTCTGCTAAACTCATATTTTCTTTCCCTCACTCACTGTAAACAAATCTATTCTTTATTTTCCTTATGCAGCAGCTGCAGCAAGCGTTCATGATCCTTGCTTATCTTAATTACACGGAACACGCTCGTCATAAGCATCATTCCCAAGGCAATAGCACTGGCATCCATGCCGGTGGTTATGAGAATGTTCATGCCCGTGTCGTAATTATTTTCTATAATCGCCGCCATACCGCGATACATGCCGAGTCCCGGCACAATCGGGATAATACCGGGAATAACAAAAATCGTTACCGGCTGCTTAAAGATACGCGCCGCCAGTTCGCTCAAAAGCGAAAGCGCAACCGTGGCAAAAAACATGGCATAAAAAGAATCATACGCTAAATCCTTGCGGATATAGCAATAAACTACCCAGCCTACCGCACCTATAACGCCGCTGACAGGCAGGCTTTTGCGCGGTGCCTGAAACAGAATACCGAAGGCAGCAGTAGCAATGAATGCAAAGCCAAAGGCTGTAAAATAATTTATGCCCACAGCTTCCACCCCCAGTGATACCATACAAGCAAACTAAATGCCAGACCAATCGCAATGGATGTAGCAAAAAGCATCGCCTCGGCAATACGCGAATTACCGGAAATCAAATCGCCGGCCATATAATCGCGCAGACCGTTGGTAAAGGCTACACCCGGCAGGAACGGCATCAGCGCGCCTACGATGATGTTGGTACGTGTACATTCGCCGTCCATCTCACAGCAAAAAATAGCCAAAGCGCCGATTGCCGCACCGGAAAGCGCATTTTCCCAAAAGGCACTGGGACGATAACCGCCCAGCTGCTTTAACAGCACCATGGAAAGGCCGCCGGTAATAAAGGCCGCGATAAAGTCATGGCTGTTGCCGCCCAGCATTGCCGCAAAGGCTGCCGAGCTGATTGCCGAAGCCATGCAGACACGCCATTTGCCATAGGGCGGAGCCTTGTGACGCAGCTCTTCCAGATATGCCAGCGTTTTTTCATAATTCAGCGGCCAGCGTTTCAGATTATAGGAAAAATCGTTCACCGCACTGATAACGCTCAAATTAGTGCTGCGATAACGGATACGGCTGATAATCGTCGCCCCCTCGCTTTCCTCATCGCCTAAAATAATAACCGTCGGCGTAACAAAAACATGAATATCATGATAGCCGTGCGTATGACAGAAGCGGGAAATAGTGTCCTCTACTCGGGAGGTTTCCGCACCGTTTTTCAAAAGTGCCTTGCCCATGCCAAGAGCAATATGCAAGGTCTGCTCACGGCTTAAAGGAGCAGCTTCCAGTCCCATTATGCCTCACCGCCTAACAGCTGCGCCACTGCCGCACGGAAGCGGTTGGCACCGCCCATAGAAGGATGCGGCACAGACATACATTCAACACCGTAACGTGACAGCGTTGTCGCCGCCTTCTGACCGATGGCAACAATTTTCATCCCCGGACGCAGCTCCAGCAGCATCCGCGCGTACTCAATGCCTACATCAAGCTCGCTCGGTGAGGGCGTACGGTTAGTCAGCAGATTGCCTGCTTTATACGGATGAAACGGAAAAATATTCCAAAGAATAACATCAAAGGACGCAAGGCCATGGCTGTTCAGCGCGTTCCAGACAACAGTATCCGTAGGCTCGTTAAAGCCCTTCAGGCGCTGCGTATTGTTCAGCATTGCGCTGCTTTCATCACTCGTGCGGCGGTAATCCCATTCACCCAAAACGCTTTTCGGCTCTACATCAGGATGATGGCCCAACAGAATACGCTCCGAAGTAATAGCAATGCCGCTGAAATGACCGCCCTGATAGCCCAAGGCCTCGGCAATAAACAAATAATGTGCATCCGGACGCAGCTCCAGATAACGGCGCAGATTGGCACTGCGGATAACGGGAGCCTGCGGACCTATATCACAGCTTGTATCAAAATCACGCCAGGGATTAAAAACCTGCTCGCTGTGATAGCTTTGTAATTTATCAATAAAAGTATTAATCTCCATGATTCCCTCCGAGATATATTATAACTCATACAGGCAGGCAGGAGCAAACAGAAAATAGCAATACGCACATTTGTTTTTCACAAATAGATTGTTTCCAGCATTTACTATATAATATAAATTTTATTCACCATCAGATATAAGCTTTGTTTATATAAAAGCATTGTAAAATAATCAAGTTCCTACAGTATATCTTCTACCATTACTGAATATCTAAATTTCAACTAATATATAACATAGCTTTGCCAAGCTTTATGCATTTCTGTACATTAGTAGATAAAAATTCATCAATATGCTGTTCGATAATATCTTGATATCCAGGTACAAAAGAAATCAACTTGATAAACAAATCTTCTTCTACCGTTTCTTCGCTTACATTATAACGATCAGGATATAACGCCCATACTGATTTCACAGGCCTCTGTGAAAGGCTACTTTTTTTATCAAATCCATATATGTACAGAGATCTAGTATCATTAGCATAGCTAATTAATTGATGCCTAGAATTTGTATAAGTATTTTTCCACAATGATTTTTTAGTCCTATACTTAAAATCAATAATCAGTGAAGAAATATAATGTCTTTCATCGTTTATTTTATAATAAAAATCAATTTTGCAATCTGGTTTATTATGTTGCCCAACTGTATAAACTGGATCTATATCTAAACTTGCATCTCCTTTTTCTTTTGGTATTATCGCATCATATGATATCTTTACATCCAAATCACCTTTCGTAAAAAGAAAATAATCACCAGAAGATAATCCTGCAATTCTTAACTCGTCGCCAACTTTTTCAACATTAAATCCTTTTTGAAGTGCAAAGCCCATCTTCTGAAATGTTTCAACGAGCTTTATTACCCCCCATAATTCATACAACTTGCTAGAATTATGCCATATAAAGGATAATGTATTATTAATATTATACTTTATATTCTGTGATTTTAAATCTTTGCTTAATTTGCTTAGTATTGCATATCTTGGATCAAGCATACTTTGACTTGCAACTTTTGATAAAATATTTTCGTTAACAAGGTTAAACCATGTTGTATCTTTGACTTTATCAATTATATTTTTTATTTTTCTAGCTTTTATATAATATTTTTGGATATAATTAAAATTATTTAAATCACGATTGTATTCGGCTGTATTTTTTTCTTTGCCATGTTTATCATTCAAAATTTTTGTATTTAAATAATCTCTGTTTTCTCTAATTTCATTAATGAATTGTCTGATAATATTATCTAAATTTACTATTATACGCTTCATATAAGCATTTTCTGTAAGCTGATAGTCAGTATACTTCACGGGTTCATAGCAAAAAGATAATCTTATCTTTTTTACATCTAATTTATTACATTTAAAATCAGAACGAGAGCTATTGCTTTTATTAGTCAAAATATATTTCTTAGAAATTTTGCTATGTGGATTAATGCTTATATCATCTAATGCTGCTATCACTTTATTAAATTGTTGTTCGATGATATTCATTTTTAACAGCAAAGAACCTAACATTCCTTCCATATACTTCTTACTTGATGGTAAATTTTTTTGAACTGCCATTTGAAAAGCTAACAATTTTATACTCTCCAGCACCTCTTTCGCCATCAATTCCCAAGTTACATCGTCTAGCCTTACTGATTTTACTTCATAACTGGTATAATAACATTTATCTTCAAGATATACCTTAATAATATACCTTCCTGGTGGTAATGGAAAATTATCATACCGCATTACCGGAATTATATTTTTAGAAGGAGTAAGATATATTCCATCGTCATGCTTAATAGAGTCCAACGTACTGCCATCAAATCCATCCATCTCTAAACGGAATGGTTTAGAAGAATTAAACTTAATAAGGACTGTTGAGTTTTCATTAATAGTAATAGAATTTTTTAACAAATCGTCGTTTATATCCTTAATATCATCACAAAATGAAATATTGTTATAATTTTTTTGTTCATCGCCTCTGTTATTAATCAAATCAAATTCAAAAGGCAAATAATTATATTGAATAACCATATAAACTCAACTCTTTCGCTTTATTCTTCAGTTCATTTTTTACACAAGCAAAGTCAGATACATCATCATACTTTTTTAATAAATTAACGATATCACTAGAAATAAGATTATCATCTTTGTCAAATTTTCCAATAAGTCCCATTATCTGCTCTTCAGAACCCCTTAATTTGGTAACTACCCTTTGAACTAAAAGCTTATCAAAAGCCAGTTTTCGAGTATAGTTCTCATTTTTAGGAAGATTTTTTATATAATTATTCATTTGCTTAATAATACGATATCCAATTCCAATCTTTGGATTATATTTATTAATAATACTATGTAACTCAGTTAAACAAGAAAGTTCTCTTTCCGTAAGTTCGCAACACTCCAATACACTTCTTAATTCAGTAAACGGACACATTCCCAGCTTAATAACGTTCGCTCTATCCAAAACTTTATCAGAAAAGTTAAATGTAGATTCATCAATATTAACAGTACCAACAAAAAGCACATTATTATAAATTTTGATAGATTCAGGATATGCTGATGAATTATAAAGCTTTCCACAGAGTGCTTTATTATATACAATTAATCTCCTCTCATCTTCATCATCTTCCAAAATCGACAAAAACTGTGAAAAATAATGTTCTACCCTAGCTAAGTTCATCTCATCAAAACATACAACATATTTATGACTTCTATCATTTGCTGCTTTTTGTAAAAAGGTAAGCAATTCAGTATCTGCTTCTCTATAAAGCATATTTTTATAGTCTACATATCCAAATACATCTGAATCATCAGTCCAAGAAGGGCTTACAGATACAAATTTTAGTCCATCGTATTCGTTTACACCTAATGCTTTAGCATATACTTTAACTAGTTTAGATTTTCCAGTACCACTCATGCCAGCTAATACAATAAAATTTGAAGCTTTAGAAGATACGTAGAAATTAATTAAGTCTTCATCACTATATATAAGTTGCTTATCTTTCGCAACATCCTTCATTTTTTGTAAAATATCTTCATTAGTCACTTTTACACCTTCAGTTTCTATAGAATTCTGCAAAACTTTAACTTCTTGTAATTTCACTTTTTCAGTTAATATGTTATCCAAATTATTTGTAGATGAGACTTGTTTTAAAGTTAAAGACTTTTCGTCTACTGTTACTCCAATATTCTCACCTTCCTTGCTATTATATAAGCCTATATATTTATCATATATTTTTCGCGGAGTAAAAACGATATGGTCTTTAACATCATCTATTATCTCCATAACATCAACTAAATTAAGCTCAATTCTATGTTTTTGCGGTTCTGGTATGTAAATTTTGCTGGTCTTATTCTGTATTGTTAATCCTTTAATATTAAAATATAGGTATATTGTATAGCCATCGTCATCTTCATTCTTCACTTTTACAAATATAAAATCTGTTCTATCTTCTAACTCATCAGAAACTGCTGGTTCAATAGGTATAGAATTCGCTCCACTAACAGCATTATGAAACAACTTTTCAGACATATTAAGACTTCTTAAGTCAAAACATGGTACAGGAACATATTCATCGTCTATATGAGATGGATATGCATTTTTAGGCAAATAGCATTGATCATAAGCATAATAATCATTTTTGCCCCAATATGGTCTAAATACAATTATCTTTCCCTTTGCTTTCTTCTCTACATCATAAGTATCTAACTCGTTAAGCGAGGAATCTAATCTATCGCATTGACATAAAACTTTATCTATTTCTCTAAACACATGTGGTGGTTTGCTCAAAGGCTTTAGAGTCATAGTATTGTTAGCATTAGTATCACAAAAAACCCGTGTAAAGTAATGCGGAAGATTTAAACTATTATATTCCTCTTCTGTAATTAAACGCCCTATCATTCGTATATTATCTCTCATACATTAACACCTCTCCAATCCCATAGCCTTTATTTGCACATCTTCAAATTCATAATAAAGGCACTGATTAACAGTTTCTCTAACTTTAGATCTTATTGCATTTAACTTCATTTCATCTAATAATCCCTTTGGCATCCAAATCTCATCAACATTATTATCAAAGTCTCCTTGTAACAAATCTATACAATGCAAGCTATAATAATAATACGGAAAGTAAGAATCTTCTTTAGGAATCATAGACAGCAAAACAATTCTCTTTTTTTCAAAAATGCTATCAAAATATCTCCTCTTTTCTTCTATTTTTTTATATTGAGTATATTCATTATTTAAGCTTTCAAATTTTTTTCTAAACTCTAGAGCTGTTCTACTAAGACTTAAAATATCTGCTTTTTTCTGCTTCTCTAATTCTAGTATTTTTTCATTCAGTCTTTTATTATAATCATCTTGCAATTGTTTTTTTAATATTTCTTCTTGCTTAATGTTTTCTCTATTTAATTGTTTGATAGTTTTTTGAAGTTCAGCATTATTATCTTCAAGCTTATGAATTTGCTCCTGTAAGTTAGCAATATCTACGCTACTCTTTTCAAGAGTATTATTTATCTTCAATCCTTTTTCAAGTAGTAAATCACTAATTGTCCCTGTATTATAATCGTTCAACAAATCTATCATTATAGTTTTTTGATATACAACAGTATCTTCATTTCTTAATTTTATGTAATCATTTATATTTTTAAATGAACTATGTTTTTCTTCTTTTAATTTTTGTTTAATGATATTCTTAACAAATAATGGATTTAATTTTATTGCTTTTTCTATCGAAGAAAATCCCTGTATATGTACAATTTTTATTTTTTCATCAAATTCAATAAATCTTTTTCTGAAAATATATTTATATATTCGTCTAATAATTTTATATTTATCAATTTATTGACTCCTTTTATGATTAACGCAATTACTGTTTCAAAAGAAGATATCTTGATTTGAAATATTACATATCCGTGATGCCTAATTTTTCAGCTATAGATAACAATCTCTTAGCTTCGTTTAAATTTTTCCTTGTACCAAATCCCACCTTATAGCATTCTCCTAAATTATATACCGCTTCTGGAATATCTTCATATATAGCAGCACATTTATATAATTCAAATGCTTTTCTAGGATTTTGCTTTACGTAAATGCCATTAGCATAAAACGCTGCTAAGTCATTCATAGCTTCCAAACACCCCTGTTCACTAGCTTTATTCAACCAGTTAAAAGCTTGCTCATAATCTTGTTTTATGCCTTCTCCTAATTCATAAAATCTACCTAAATTGTACTGTGATTCCATATCTCCTAATTCAGCAGCCTTTTTGCACCATTTAAAAGTCTCTTCTTCGTCTTTTTCAACACCTTCTTTTTGACCACTATACGCCTTCGCTAAAAATACATTGGCAGGAATAACATCTGAATTCGCCGCTTCCCTTATCATACGCAATCCTTTAACTCTGTTTCTCTCAATACCATTTCCATCAAACATACACATTCCTAATAAATATCTGGCTTCTTCATCTTCTTTTTCAACAGCTTCTTTAAAATATTTTACAGCTGTCTGGGAATCAACACATATCCCATCGCCTTCCAAATGCATAATTCCAATAAGTACACTTGCTTCTATACTACCCAAATTATAAGCTTTTTCAAACCATAATAGTGCTTTCTCATAACTTTTTGATATCCCATAAGCACCTTCGAAATAATATCTGCCAAGCAAGCATTGCGCTTCACTATTATTCTCAATGGCGCCTTTTCTTACCCATTCTACACCTTTCATCTCGTCCTTTATACAACCTTCACCATCAATCAACATTAACCCATATAAGTGATATGCAGGTATATACTCTATATGAACTGCTTTTTCTATAAATTTAAAAGCTTTTTGCATATCAACTTTTACACCATCACCATCATGATAACACCTTGCAAGCTCCATAATAGCAAAACCATCTCCACTATCAGCAGCTTCCTTTAAATTATCAAATCTAATTTTATCCATCATCTTCACCACCATAATAAAACTTGCCTTATATTTAATATTCTAGCCTAATGTAAAATTTCCTCTAACTACCCTTCTTTATTTTATTGTTTTTCCCCGCTAAATCTATTTCAAGCAACGAAATACTTCATATATTATTATGTTAATCATGAATCAATATGTCATCATCCTATATTTTTAAACTAATAACTATTTCTTATGAAAATCCCCCAATACCAGTTGCACAGTATTGGGGGATATATATCATTTTGGATTAAGGCTCTAACACTTACTTAAAATGGGCGCAGGCTATACCTGCACCCAAAATTTTTTCTTATTAGAACAGCAGCAGGATCATACCTACAACCAGCGCCAAGGTAATACCCAAAGCATTACGTTTGCAAACCTCCATCGGGTCTACACCGGCAATGCCTGCGCAGATAATAGTAGCACCGGCAATCGGAGAGATAGTACGGCCGAGAGTGCCGCCCAAAGCCGCAATGGAGCCCATGTTCATGGTTTCCAGACCAAACTGTGCCGCATGCGGAGTAACAGCTTCGTTAAACGCAACGGTTGCAGCGTCGCCGGAACCGGAAATAAGTGCCAGTACAAACGGACCGAAGGTAGCAGCAATTTTAACAATACCGGTAGAATTCAGCATCCAGTTAATCAGCGCTTTAATCAGTCCCAAAGCATTCAGGCCTGCTACGAAAACGCCAACGGAAATGATGATACCGATGATGTTGGCATAAGCATCGCCCATGCCGTCAAAAAAGCTCTTAGTCAGCTCTACGGGATTTTTACGGGTTACTGCCAAGGACAGGATTGCACCGATAACCATAGCGTGGGGTACGCCCATCTTCAGCGCGGGTACTAGCTTGGTGCTGCCCAAGAGCAGAATAATAACCGGAACCAGCGGCATAACGGCGAAAAGCGGATTAATGCCGAAGTTTTCGTCAACACCTGCTTCGCCTTCCGGCGCAAAGCCCCTGTTTTCCTTCAAAACAACAGCCAGAACGGTCAATACAGCTGCAGCAACGATTACACCAGCTACAGTTGCCAGCATATGATTGGCAATTACATCGGTAATCTGCACGCCTGCCAGCTTAGCGATAACGGCGTTATGTACCAGACCGGGGTTCAGCATACTGCCGTAGGTACCAGATTTAACGGCAGCTGCGGCCATTGCCGGATGAATGCCTGCAGACATCATAATCGGAATAAAAATTACGCCTACCGCAGCACTGCAGCCTGCAGCACTGGGGATAGCAATATTAACGACGAAGGTTGCCAGCGTAGCGCCGGGAATGAGCAAAAAGCCCATTTTTTTCAAAACCTTACCAATAGCAACAACCAAATGCTTGTCGCAGCCCGTATACTTCATGCACCAGGCAAAGCCCATGCAGGAGCAAACAGAAGTAATCAGACCGGCATTAGTCATGCTTTTGGCAAAAGCATCAAGAGAAGCCATTGGCTTGCCGGCAATACAGCACATCAGAATACCAGCGGCAATAAGTACCATTCTGGATTCATGTCGTTTCAACAAAAGATAAATTACACCGATAACAACGAGTGCACCAATTATCAGAAACATCTTCATTCCCTCCATAAAATTATTTTTTTGCATTAATATTATATGTGATAGAAATGCTTTTGAAAAGTGTATTGTCAATTGTATACATAATACTTGTTTTCTTCAGCTAAGTTTATATAGCAAAAGTACAAATACCGTCCCACATTTCTGTAGAACGGTATTTTTTAATAACTTTATTGATGCCACAAGCCATAATAATGAATAATATAGTTTGTTAAAGCATCCTCATATTCTGTATCCGGTACAGGCTTATCCATCTGGTCGACAAAGTGACGCTCGTCCGACCAGTAGAACGCCTTACCGCCAAAGTAGCCCAAGGCATAAGGAATATCAGTACGCTGCAGAAGATTGCGGCCCATGAATTTGTCCGGCACGTCGATGCCCAACAGATACAAAAGCGTCGGTGCCAGATCGATCTGCGAAGCATATTCATTGGTGCGCAGATTATTGAGCGGCGCTAAGTTCTTCGACACAAAAATCAGCGGAATCGGTGCAATGCTCTGCTTATCATCAGCCTTGGTAACGAGCTTTGTGTACTCGCCGCCGCTGTGCGGATTATGGTCACTCGTAATGATGAACAGCGTTCTGTCATCCATCAGGCCACGCTTCTGTGCTTCCTTAAAGAAATGCTCCAGCGTTTTATCAACCCAATATACGCCGCGCACTGTAATAAACTGGTTGCTGCGCACATTATCCGGCATTTCGTTCCAGCTGAAGCCTGTATAAGGATAAGGCTGATGCATATCCAGCGTTTTGGTAACCATCACCAGACGGTCATTCTTCGCCTTTGCCTTTTCCAACAGCTTCAGTGTTTCCTCATACATTACGTCATTATGGAAGCCCCAGCCGCTGGCACCGGTATAGCCCTGTTTTTCCAGATATTCCTTGGCATAATATTCGTTCATGCCGAACTGCGTCGGATATTCGCGCAGCTCGTTAGCATAATACTGGCTGGAAGCATTCATGAAAATGCCGCGCATTCCCGCTGCCTGCACACTGCGGAACAACGAGGGAGTATTTTTGCCGGGGATATCCTTATCCATTATCAGATGCGAACGGAAGGTAGCATTAAGGCCCTGCGTTGTCGGCACGGCAGAGGAATAATACCTGTTCATATGCGGATAACGGATAACAAGACTATTTAAGAACGGAGTAGCCTCTTCGGGAATATCCTTGTTATAGTAGTTAATGTAATCACGGTGCATGGATTCCAGAATCAGCAGAACAACTCGGTCATACTGCGGTTTGATTTTGGCAATCTTTGCTTTAGGCTCATCAATGCCCATTTCCGTCAGACGTGTTTTATCCTTGGCAGTCAGCTCGCGCTGCTCCACATGCTTGCCGCCGGCAATTTTATCCGTATCAAAAATTGCCTTGCTGACGAAGTTCACGTTAACCGGTACGGAAAGCATATTGCGGTAGTTCATACGCGTCTTTTCGTTCTCTACCTCAGCATACATACCGATAACATTTTCCACGCCGTACATGCCGGCATAGCCAAGCAGTCTGTCGGTAAGGTTCAAGCCCAAGGTAAACATGGCCACACAAAGCAACGACCAGGCAAAGTTCGGCTTACGCTTTTGCGGCTTCGGTACATAAAACAGCAGTAAAATAACAACTATGCTGATAACGATACCGGCAATCATCGTGTTGCTCATCGTAGCAAAAATACCTTTAACAGCATAGATATTCAGGTTTTGGAAGAGAACGCTCTCCACGTGCATGGAGGTCTGCCAAAAATAGAAGCCGTCAAAGACCAGCGCCAAAGCAGAAAATACATAAACGGCAAAATAAAGGATTTTCATCCCGATATTGGGCCATTTATGGTAGCACATTGCCATCAGCAGCACAATAAAAATGTTATTGTTAATACCGGCCAGCACGGAAAGGCTTGTCTGCAAACCTTTATCAAGACTAAGCTGGTTTACCATAAAAAAGGCTTCGCCCAGATAAAGAATACCGATAACAATAACGGGAAAATAGCGCTGCAATCTGTCCGGCACACGCTTACGCCGGTAATACAGTACATATGCTATCTCTGCCAAAACGCTGTCACGCAATACATGATCAAAAATCTGAAAGCCAAACTCATTCAGCGGAAAGGGGTGCGTTCCGCCGAAGCTTTGCCAGGCAAAAAATCCTTCTACTATGCAGGCCGCGATAATAAAAATCAGCCAGCCCATTTTTCTGCTTATCCTATTCACCTTACACCATTTCCTTGCTTACGCCAAAAACTTAATCGGCTCGGACTCCATCTCAATTAAAAGCGGAGCAGTTGTTACAGCATCTCCGTCAAGCTCTGCTGCAAAATTCTCTTCATTGCAGCGTATTTCCATTTTTTTCGCTGCACGGATAATAATATCATTATCCAGCGTCAGCGCCTCCATAGCAATGCAGGCCGCATAACGTATAAAATCCCCGCGCTTATCACCGGTAAACAGCGCCGCATGTAAAAGAGGTGACGAAAGCGACGCACCGTTAAAGAGGTTGTAACGTCCAGCATAATAACGGCTCTTGCCTACAATAACAGAAGTTGCATCATACCACTCGGCTTCATCATCAAAGCGCACCTGAAAGCGGTAACGCCAGTTGTTAAACAGAAATTCCTTACGCATAATCTCTGTTCCCTGCCAAACATAAGCAAGCTTGTTGAGCAGCTTTTTCTCCTTTTCGGTCACCTTGTCCACTACAAGCGAATCAAAGCCTATACCGGCAACTGTCAAAAAGACGTTGCCGTTGGCGCGTCCCAGATAAACAGGCACCTCTATACCTTTGGATACTCGTTTAAACCACTTATGCGGGTCCGCCTTCAGCAGCAGCTCCTTAGCCACCAGATTTACCGTACCGGCAGGAAAAACGCTGATATAAGGCACATACTTGCGATTAGCCAGCTGTTCAATCATAGCCCTGATTGTACCGTCACCGCCAGCAATTATCACCCAGTCAACCTTTTCCTCAACTATTTCCGCAGCAATCTGCGGTATCTGGTCAAAGAAGCGAATATCTCGCATTTCTGCATTTTTAGGTCCTACTAATTCCTTCACCAGCTTATAGGTTTCATTCACCTTAGCCATCATGCTGGCAAAAAGCTGCTTACCGGAATTACGGTTATACAAAAGCACAACCTTTTTAAATTTTTTTACGTCTACATATTCTCCAGGCATATCTAACTCCTAAAAATCCATTTTTTACGTGAGAGATAGTTCCATACAACAACAATACAGCTTGTCAGCACCTTAGACAGCATCGGCTGCCAGTCAAGCAGGCTGACAAAAATATACATCAGCAGCAGGTTAAAGGCCAAGCCTATACAGCTTACCAAAAACACCAGGCTAAGCTCCTTGCCGCGTTTGTAACGGCTGCCGCTGTCAAAAACCAGGACATTGCCCAAGAAATAATGATACAGTGTTGCCAGGCAAAAGGATAAGGCTGTTGCCAGCATGGTCAGCAGTGTAAGGCTCAAGCCAGTTAAAAGATAGTGGAAGAAAATGTAGAACAAGGCCCACTCCACCAAGGCCGCCGTACCGCCGACAAACAGATACAGCAAAAGCTTAATCAGCTCGCTGTCCGTATAATCAACACCAAATAATATTTTCCTGCGCATAGCGTACTCCAGTTATAGTATAATAGCTTATTATATCATCTTTAAGCGAAGTTTTCAAAGCTTTCCAGTAGAAGATACCGATGGTGACGTATTTATATATTTAGATAATTGTTGAAAAAAGATACACTGCCCGCTCCTTTTGTATAGCAGCATGACGCAGTAAAGAGCGTAACCATCATCGAATTCAAAGATGGCAAGCAGGCTTACCGCACAACTGTAAAACCCTGATTCCCCTCTCAATATCGGTCTTCCCAACCGATTTGTGGAAAAAAGTGAGGCTATCATACACTCTTAGTGATAGCCTCCACTTTTTATTTCAGATATTTCATATAGAAAGCTTCTATTTTATCAAAGGAACTTACATCCATCTTGTAGTACAAATCCGATGCACACCACCAGAAATAATCAACAGCTCCTTATTATTGCCTTGTAGCTTTTTAACGGCATCTGAATTTAACTCAAAACCAAGAATATAAATTACAAAAACAGAGCGATGCTTTCGCACCGCTCTAAAAAATTAAAAAAACTTATAGAAAATTATTCTTAAAGGCTGTATTTCACCTCTTTATCCAGCACTACACCAGTTTCCGGATTAATATTCATCTCACCACGCAAACCAGAGGCACTGAATTTCACTTCATATTCATATAATCCATGTTCTCTGTCCAATTTCAGTTCATAAATCGACACGTCACCAACTTCTTTAGCAACAATTGCTTTTACATCATCTTTGGACAAGATTACATTAGCGCTACCGCCCAACGCTTTTCTTTCCATATTGTATTCTTTGATTTTACCATTTACCTGATATATATCAATTTCATATTTTGTCTGAGTAGCAGTATCAAAAAACTCCACTTCATAATATGGTTGCATTTTTTGCATTTCTGCTTCAGTATGCAGGTAAGTACTACCTGTTGGAACTTGCTTTTGCGCAATTGCACGAGCTTCGTCCGCACTAATCAGATTAGCAGCAAATGCTGTAGCAGAAATTGCCAAAACAGTCAGTGCGCCAGTAATAATAGCTGTTAATTTTTTCATGAGATAAACCTCCTTCAATGTGAAAAGTTAAACCATATTTAAAGTATACTAGATTTCTAGGATTTATATTGTGAAGTCTTTGTGACTTCTTTAGAAGTTCCAACGCACGCCAGCGTGAAAATCCTAGTTCTTATTATACTCGCCGCCGACTGCACGCTCGATGTCAAAGTACGCATAGCTATCTTTGCCAGTTTTTACGCTCAAGCCTGCACCATAATTGACGCTTACGTTTTCTCTAAGTAATAAACTAAGGAAAGCTTAATTTCTTGTATTATCCAAAGAAGCTTTTTCTCTTGCTGGATTTACAGTTACCTTAATTAGTGCTCTATACTAAAATTTACTTTAAAATCGCTTTGCTGCGTACTCAAAATATCTAGTCCCTGTTCAACGTGTCCCAAATAAATCAAATCATCCGTATATCTGAAATCCTTATAAAACACACTTATATTACCCCATGGAACATAAATACACACATCTCCGGCCTTCGGAGCATGCCCTCGTGGCGCTCCGTCCCCGGTAAGCTTATTTTTAAAATAGCCAATCTTTTCGGTATGATTAAAATCATTCAGGTTTATCTCTGCGGGAAGCATATCAATTAAACGCTTCGCTGCCGCATTATCCGCAAGTACAACAATAATATTTTTACCATCAACCTGCAGCTTCAGCTTGGTTCCTTGCGCTGCAGACTGTGACTGCTGCGTTTTATTTTGAGCAGACTGCACTTTCGGTGCAGGATTCTGAGCTGCTTTACTATCAGGTGCATCCGCACCGGCGCAGCCGCTCATAAGCAATGTTACAGCTAAAACTGTAGAAGCCAATAATTTTTTCATAGTAAACCTCCTTGCAGACATCATTATGTAAAACAGGATTTACCCTTCACCGATAATTATACTAACAGCCTAAATATGCGTCCAATACCTATAATAATTACCGTTGCATGCTTTTTTTGCATAATCAGCAAGGCTGCGTTATAATAATGCAAAAAATTACAAGCATATCGATAGAAAGGAGCCGTCGCTATGAACTTTCGTATTCTCAACTATTTTCTGACTGTCGCACACGAAAAAAATATCACCAAAGCAGCTGAAGTTCTGCACATCACTCAGCCCACGCTCAGCCGTCAGCTCATGCAGCTTGAAGAAGATTTAGGAACTAAGCTATTTGACCGCAGCCAACATAAATTCGCGCTCACACCCTCCGGGCAGTTTCTCGTACAGCGCGCACAGGAAATTTTAGACATGGTAGAAAAAACTACGCTCGACATCCAAGACCAAGAGCAAAACCTCAGCGGAAGCATTGCCTTTGGCGCAGGTGAGTACTATGCTACGCAAACGCTGGCACAGCTTATCGGAGCTTTTCAAAGGCAATATACGGCTGTAACCTTTGACCTTTTTACAGCTACGGCAGATACTCTGCTGGAAAAAATGGAAAAAGGGCTTATCGATATCGCTATCCTGCAGGCACCTGTCGATACAACAAATTATGACTATATTCATTTACAGAAAAAGGAAATTTGGGGTATTCTCATGCGCAAGGATGCTCCTCTGGCAACAAGAAAAGCCATTAAAGCCTGTGAGCTTTGCGGCCTGCCTGTTATTTTACCTGTACGCCTGCAAGTACGCAGTGAAATCTTCAATTGGCTCAGCGGCGATATTGCCAAAATGCACTTTGTTGGCAACTGTAACCTGCTTGCCAATACAGCCGTACTCGTAGAACAGAATAACTATTACGCTATAACCATCAGGCCGCCGCTAATGAATGAAAACCGCTTTGTATTCCGTCCTTTGCAGCCGGCACTAAGCGGCGATATTCTGCTTGTATGGCGACGCGACAGACAGCAGAGCCATACTCTGCAAAAATTCATTGATTTTGCAAAATGCTTTTTAAGCATAGAATAGCTTTACAAGATAAGTATTAGACATGTAAATAAGAATCATTATAATTTTAGGCAGATAGCAATTTGTTATCTGCCTTTTTGATTGTTATTTTTTGAGGAGGAAAACTTATGAACCGACGAGATTTTATCAAGGTTGCCGTAGCAGGCTTCGGCACTGTACTCTCCAGCGGTGCCGCTATCAATATGCTGAATACAAAGTCTGTACCAGAAACTGCTCCTATAGCAGAGGCAGCTCCGCAGGCTGCCTATGATTTAGGTCACAGCTTATAAAAAACTCTTGACCGATAGCAACAATCGCAAGCTATAATTTACTTGACTTGGAGTTATCTCCAAGTCATAAACTAAAAACGAAGGAAACGCTATGCAAAACCTAACTTACAATCTCAAACGCACTGTCGGTTATATCGTCGGCTTCATACTTTTCTACGAGCCGTTCATGTTCTTCAACCAAATAGCAAGTACTTTCATCACCGACACAAGCTTCAGCTCGATTCACGTTCCCTGTGCACGTATTCCGCTTGCGAACATCGTCACAGGCGAATGGCTTGCGACAAGCACGATTTCACTAATCTTTTGCCTGCTACTCGCCGTAACCTCGCTGTGGTTCGGTCCGCTCTTTTGCGGCAAGCTTTGCCCTACCGGTGCCTTCAGTGAACTGCTTGGCAGCCTGCTGCCTGACAAATATAAAATAGACTGGGTAAAGCTCGTGCCCGTGCTGCCGCTACGTTATGGTTTTTTCATCGGTTTTCTTTTTTCCATCTGGCTGGGCTTTGGCATTCCCTGCACCTATTGCAATTATTATTCTTTCGAGATTTTTATCAACTTGTTTCTCACAGAACATTTCTTAAACACGCTCTCCTCGCTCATCGCCACGTTCTTTTTAGCGAATGTCTTCTTAGGGCTTTTCACCAAAGGTGGACGCGGATATTGCCTGTTTATCTGTCCTGTTGGCACATATAATTCCTTGTTTCACATTTTTGGACGTTTTGTTCCCGGTGCTTTCGCCATGCAGGTGCGCAAAAACGCCTGCATCGGCTGCACCAAATGCGCGCAAAACTGCCCCATGCGTGCGATAACCATGCACGAACGCCAAGCAACGATTGACAGACGACTTTGCATCATCTGCGGCAAGTGCGCGCACGGCTGTCTGAAACAAGCTATCTGCTATCAAAGCAATCTGGCGAAGGAGAAAGAGTAAGATGAGCACAACTGATAAAGCGCTTCATGACAACAAATTATCTCAGCTCGCTCTCGGCGGCGGTGCTGCTGCCAGCATCCTCCTGCCCCAGGCTGTTACGAAGGCTATGCCACAGCTTTTCGCCGGCATTGCGCCCGTCACGGCACAGACGCTGCCCTATTGCACAGGCGTGTGCGGCAGCTGCGGTGGAAGCTGCGTGGGGAGCGTGGGCGTTATGGCTTTTCTTGCTATCTTAGCTAAATATAAACATCAATCATACAAGGAGGATTCAATATGAACAGACGCGACTTTTTAAAACTCGCAGGCGTTAGCCTTCTGAGCCTTGCAGCATTAACTATGGGCTGCGGTTCGTTCAACGCTGCTAAAGCAGACGCACCTGCGCCTAAAGTAAAACAATCCACTAGTGAAGGAGCATCACAAAACATGAATAATGGTAAAAAAATCTTAGTAGCCTATTTTTCCTGGAGCGGCAACACCAAAGCTGTTGCTGAAGAAATCCATAAACAGGTCGGCGGCGACATCGTAGAAATCGTGCCCGCAACTCCGTACTCCGAAACCTATAGCGTCACCGTCGCCAAAGCCAAAGCAGAACAGGCAGCCAACGCCCGTCCTGCCATCAGCACAAAAATTGCTGATTTCGACAAATACGACGTTGTTTTCCTTGGTTATCCAAACTGGTGGGGCAGCTTCCCCATGCCTGTTGCCACCTTCGTAGAAACCTATAAATTGGACGGCAAAACCGTTGCTCCCTTCTTCACCCACGGCGGCGGTGGCGAACAGCGCTGCCTAAGCGATTTGCAGAAGCTGACACCTAATGCCAAATTCACCCAAGATCTTGTTCTCTCCGGCAGCAGCGCCAAGAACGCCCAAGGTCAAATCAAAAGCTGGCTTGACAGCTTGCAATTCTAATTTTTAAAGGAGCGATAACAATGACAGAAGAAAAATTTTTCACCATATTCCCAACAGGCCCTAAAAACGATGCTTATGCAAAATATTTCGTAGGCCAAAGCTATCTTAATATGCTTTCTCTCGATCAGGTTGTCATCGGCAACGTCACCTTTGAGCCGGGCTGCCGCAACAACTGGCATATTCACCACGCCGATAAAGGCGGCGGGCAGATTCTGCTTGTCACCGGCGGTCGTGGCTACTACCAGGAATGGGGCAAGCCTGCCCGTGAGCTGCATGCCGGTAATGTAGTCAACATCCCCGCCGGAGTTAAGCATTGGCACGGCGCCGCCCCCACCAGCTGGTTTGCGCACCTCGCCATCGAGGTTCCGGGCGAAAACACCAAAAGCGAATGGTGTGAGCCTGTCGACGCAGAAGAATATAACAAGCTGAAATAAACCATCTGCCATCTTCAGTGATATCTTCCCTTACAGACAGACAAGTCGCTCAACACTAATTTACTGAAATGAGAATCACCAATGAAAGACATCTCAAAAATTATACTCACTGCATTTCTTTCATGCACTTTACTTTTAGGAGGCACCACCGCTATGGCACAAACACGTGAAACAGCAGCAAATACTGCCGTTCAAAGATTATTCACTAAAAACGATCCTACTGATATTAAAAGCGAACCTGAGCTTTCATCTATCAGCAAAAAATTTATCTATAACGATATCAATAAACAAATCAGGCTCAGCACCGCCAAACAGGAGCTGCTGACGCTTGTTGTTCTCACCGCCAACAATACACCGGAGGATATTCCTGCTCACACCGAAGGCGCACTCAGAGCAGGTGCAACGCCGGAGCAGGTACACGAAAGCATTTTCCATTGCACGCCATACGTTGGTCTGCCAAAGGTAAAGGCAGCCTTGGAACGCGTTGACCAGGTTATGGAAATGCTCAAAATCAAGCCCTGCGCTCCTGCTGGAACAACTACAGATGAAACACGCTACGAAGCAGGCCTCGCCGTACAGCGCGCCATCTTCGGCGCAGAGAACATTGATAAGATGAACGCGAGTGCCCCTGCTGACCAAAAGCATATTAATGATTACCTCAGCGCCAACTGCTTTGGCGACTACTACACACGCAAAGTGCTCGACGTCAAAGAGCGTGAACTGATCACATTTACAGCAATCGTTACTCTCGGCGGATGCGAACCACAGGCCAAGGCACACGCCGCTGCCAATATCTCCGTCGGCAACTCCCGTCAGGATTTGCTGGATGCGCTCACCATTGCCCTGCCCTACATCGGCTATCCTCGCACCTTAAACGGACTTAGCTGTGTAAACGCTATCGCGCCAAGCAAGTAAGCTGCCAAAAATTTATATTACCATTAACACAAACTTCCATTTTCCTCTTGACTCAGAGTATACTTCAGGTATTAAAATATAAGTAACCAAATTATAGGAGGTAGATGAAATTGACACAAGAATTTGCACAAGCCCCTGTAGTAGGCTGCAAAAGAGTTGCCAAAACCGATAAAGCAGGCTCTCATGCCAAAGTATACTTTACCAAACACATTGATGCAGAGCATCTCATCAAATTATATGATTTAATCAACGAAAGCATTTACGGCAAAGTTGCTATCAAGCTGCACACTGGCGAAAAGCACGGCCCAAACATTCTGCCGCGCGAGCTGGTCAAAGCGCTGCAGCAGCAAATCCCTGACAGCACCATCGTAGAAACAAACACTCTTTATCAGGGCGACCGCTACACCACCGAAGAACATCTCGACACCTTAAAGGTTAACGGCTGGACCTTCTGCCCTGTTGATATTATGGACGCAGAGGGCACCGTTAATCTTCCTGTCCGCCACGGTAAGCATTTTAAAGAGGTTTCCATGGGCAAAAACATCGTCAACTACGATTCCATGCTCGTTTTAACGCACTTCAAAGGTCACGCTATGGGCGGCTTCGGCGGCTCCATGAAAAACCTTGCTATCGGCTGCGCTGACGGACGCATCGGCAAAGCACAGGTTCACGGTGTAGATAAGGATAACCTGCCTACAGACTGGAACGTATGGCCCGGCAAGGAGCTGCTCATGGAAAACATGGCTGAATCTGCTAAGGCTACCATTGATTTCTTCGGCAAGCACATCGTTTACATCAATGTCCTGCGCCGCATGTCCGTTGACTGCGACTGCGCCGGCTTAAGTGCAGCAGAACCGACCATTCCGGATATCGGCATTCTCGCTTCTACCGACATTCTGGCCATCGACCAGGCTTCCGTTGATCTGGTATATGCCAAGGAAAGCAACCATGACCTCGTTGAGCGCATGGAAAGCCGTCACGGCCTGCATCAGCTCACCGCTATGCACGAGCTGAAAATGGGCAATGACAAATATGAACTGATTGAGCTTGATTAAGCGCAATGAAAAGGCTGTCGCACTACGATGATACGACAGCCTTTTTGCTTATTTAGTTAATTTCACTTCGTCAAACTGCTTACCATCCGGCAGAAAAGCTTTAAACTCCAGAGTTTTCCCATCGGCCGTCAGCGTCATATAGTTGGCAGTTTCCGGCTTCGGCGCTGTTGCCGCATCCCACTCAAAATCGCCCCACAGCTTAGGATAACGCACATCTCCGGCCACACCCGTCAGGATATAAGTGATGCCGGCGCCCTGCGAAGCAGGCGCAAAGTTCTGCAACGGCACACGACGGCGATATGTATGCAGGTGCGCCGTCAGCACTGCGTCAACCTTGTATTTTTCAAACACCGGCATCAGCCGATAGCTGAAATCAAGAAAATGTGTCTTGCTCTGCGCTCTGCCCGACTCCGGCCCGAAGCCGTAGAGAAAAATATCGCGGTGCATCAGCACCACCTTCCACGGTGCCTTGCTCGCCACAAAATCCTTTTCCAGCCATTGCAGCTCGTCTGCCAGCAAATCAGGCTGAAAATTTTTCATCTCTTGAAAATTTGTATCCAGCACTACAAAATGCACCGGACCGTAATCAAAGCTGTAAAACTGATTCGGATACTTCGCCAAGCCGTTTTGCGGTACATTGAACAAATGCGTATAGCTTGCAGGCAGGCATTCCTTCCACTCCATGTTATATGCCTCATGGTTGCCGATTACCGGTGCCAACGGCACAGCATCACTGAACACGCTCACGCTGTTGAACCAGGCACGCCATTGGCTTGCATCCTGTCCGTTGTCCACCAAATCGCCCATATTCACATAAAATGCACTCTCCGGATGACGCTTGTGCGCATCACGCGCCAGCTGCTGCCAGCCGCTGTAATTCGCACTTTGCGAATCCGGGAAGATTAAGGCGGTAAAGCCATCTCCCTTTTCGGTGCTCAGCTTGTGCCAACGTCCTTTATTCTGCGCTGTGTTGATGCGATATTCATAAGCACTGCCCGGCACCAGGCTGCTTAAACGCGCAGTATATTGAATAATACTGTTTTTATCCGTAAAGCTGCTGTCTGTTGCCTGCACTGCCTGTATATCCTTGCTGCCCTGCAAGCGATATTCAAGCGTATAGGGCTGCTTAACCTTTGCTTCCCACATAATCGTGCGTGCTGTTTTATTGTCTGCCGCTACAATCTGACGCGGATTGGTAATTGCTGCAGCAGTATCACTGCCCTGCACTTCGCTGTCAGCATTTTTAGCACAGCCGTTTAAGGCCATCACTGCCAGGCACAATATAAAAAGTAAAAGCTTAATTATCTTGCTCATGCTCTGCTTCCTTTCATGTTGCTTTATTTAAGTATAGCATAACACCTGGAGTACGGTCGAAGTCAAGCGTATAATAAAAACAGCAGCTGTCTCACGCCAAGGCAGCTGCTTATTTTTGTCTTACTTTAATATATCACTGTTTCCCCATCTTCCGGAATCACATAATTACCAACACCACGACGTACAAGCGCACCTCGCATTTGGCTACGTGTAATCGAAGCATGCGCAACATTATCGAAATGTGTCAGATACAGCTTTGCTTCCGGCAATGTCTGATGTACGCAATCCACATCTTCGTCATTCATTATCAGCCTGCCATAAGCACGCAGCTCCGCAGCGCAGGCATTGAGCATAATTACTTCCGGCTGATAATTTGCCAAAGTTTTACGCACGCCATCAAACCAAATCGTATCTCCGGCAACGTATAGAACCTTTTCCTGCTCTGCTTTAAATACTACACCACAAGCATCAGATGATGGCTTTATCGTGCCATGCAAAGCTGGTGTTTTATATAAGGTTATATCTGCAAACTTAACCCCATCATTTTTCAGGATACGTACATCCTGAAAACCTGAAGCTTTTAAGGCCTGCGCATCATCTTCATTTTGCACAAAAATTGGCTTATCATGCTCCAAAACATCACCAAAAGTGCCCTTCTGCATATTGATATCTATATGATCAGGGTGTATATGCGTTATAATATAAGCATCAACTCCACTTAAAATGCTTTCTACCGTTTCCGGCAAAGCAAAAAGCGGCATTGGTATTTTCGCCTTTACCGGGTCAACAGCAATGTAAGGATTTCCCGGAATACTATCTAAACAACCTAAACCATATTGCTCCACAAGCCAAGGATCTAAAAGAAAAGTTTTGCCACCATAAAAAATTTTATTCGTCGCACTGCGAATTTGCTTGATTTTCATTTTGTTCCTCCTTTAATTTTTATTCTATTATAGATGTAAATTCACTGCAGCAAAAGAAAAAACTTAGTTCTTTACCGCAACCAATAAGTTGCGGTAAAATAAGATTGAGGTGAAAAAGCAATGCAGCCAAAGCAATTACAATATTTTATCACAGCCTATGCAGCAAAAAATATCCAACGAGCAGCAGAAAAGCTTTTCGTGTCTCGCCAAGGAATAAGTAAAACAATTCGTGAGCTGGAACAGGAATTAGGCGCATCCTTATTCTTACGCTCATCCAAAGGCTTAGAGCCAACGGATTTTGCCGAAGCATTATTCCCCCATGCCAAAAAGCTGCTCGATGAATATAACTACATAACAGGCCTGAACACCTTGGCAAAGCAAAAGGAAAATGTTATCACCATCTACGCGCTTGATAACATCGTAAAATATTTAACAGCAGAATTTTTCTTTGACTTTCGCAAATTATATCCGAATATTATTCTCAGCATTATCGAAAGCACCGATGAGACCGCTCTCAACGCCTTGCTTGCCCGCAATGCAGATTTCGCTATTACTACAGATCCGTTGGACAACACAAATTTTACACTTACACCCATATTTTATACGCATTATTGCATAGCACTTTCTGCTGACCACCCTTTAGCTGCTAAAGAAAGAATCAGCTATCAGGATCTTCAAAATCAAAAAATAATCAGTAAAGGAAGATCCTTCCGTTGTTTTCGCGACAATATGGAAAAATATATTCTTGGTAATGGTCTGAATGTAGATATTTTTGCGGAAATCACCGATATTGACGTTGCTCTGGATTTAGTAAAGGAAAGCAACGCAATCTATCTAGGCTATGACTACATTGCTGCAATGCAAAGACATCCTGATATCAAATGGAAGATGCTCGATGCTGAAGTAAGCGGTCAGAACATGTATATTGCAGGTCTGAAAAATACTATGCCGCGCAAGGTGTGCCGTGATTTGCAAAATTTTTTATTGGTATGGCTGCCCATACACAACAAAGATAAAATTATTTTGTAACCTCATTTCAATAAAGACGAACTTGCTGCAGCTTTCCGGCACCACGTTTTTCTTCATCAGACCTTCAGCTGCTACCTGCAAAATACGTTCATTTTTACTTTACGCCGAATCTACCATCAGCGTAAAACCTTCTAGCATAAATATTCTCCTTCACAGAAATATAGTTTATTATACTTTTTCATGCAAGAAATCCTAATTGCTCAAAAGATTTCTATCTGCAATTACAGTATTTTTATCATAAACTATAATATGGCTTATTGCTTAAAAAATAAAATTGTAAAAAGCTTACAGAGGTACTGTTTTTCAATGCTGTTTTTGCTATAATATAGAGTGAAGCTATCGCATGCTGTTATTTTAAACAAGGTATCATAAGGAGGAGACCATATGAGCTTAAAAATAATTACTAAGCGTTGCAAAGGCTGTGGTATTTGTGCGGCCTTCTGCCCGAAAAAAGTTCTGGCAGTCAGCGAAGTCGGCAAAGTCGAAGCCGTTGCTGAAGAAAATTGCATCAAATGCGGACAATGCGAAATGCGTTGCCCCGACTATGCTATCTTTGTAGATAAATAAAAAGGAGTGAGGTAACCCATGTCAAGAATCCTGCTGTTACAAGGTAACCAAGCGGTTGTTGAGGGTGCGATTGCTGCCGGTGTAAAATTTTACGGCGGTTATCCGATCACCCCTTCTACCGAAATTGCTGAACAATTAGCTCTGCGTCTGCCGCAGGTTGGCGGTAAATTTATGCAGACTGAAGACGAAATCGCCGGTCTCGGCACTGTTATCGGTGCATCTATGGCCGGTAAAAAAGCTATGACCGCAACCAGCGGCCCGGGCTTCTCCCTGAAACAGGAAATGCTCGGCCTCGCCTGCAGCGCCGAAATCCCCTGTGTTATCGTTAACGTACAACGTGTAGGCCCCGCAACCGGCCAACCGACCTCCCCCGCACAGGGCGAGGTTATGCAAACCCGTTGGGGCACCCACGGCGACCACTGGCTGATTACTGTTTCTCCGTCCAGTGTTCCCGAATGCTTTGACCTGACTTTGCGTGCAGTAGCATTGAGCGAAAAATATCGTTGCCCGGTTATTCTCCTGATGGACGAGGTTATCGGCCATATGCGTGAAAAAATCGAGCTTCCCGACAACTATGATGAAATTCCGCAGGCAGAACGCAAGCGCCCGACCTGCGCGCCCGAAGACTATTTGGCTTACGGCTGCGAGGAAGGCTCCAAGGTTCCCGCTATGGCAGACTTCGGCAGCGGTTACCGCTGGCACGTATCCGGTCTGGTGCATGACGAAACCGGTTTCCCGAAGGGCACCGGCGAAGCAACCCGCACCTCTCAGGACCGTCTGCGCACTAAATTAGAAGATAACTTAGACGACATCGTACAAGTAGAAAACTATCGTATGGAAGATGCCGAATTTGCTGTTGTAGCCTTCGGCGGCGCTGCCCGCACTGCTTATGAAGCAGTTGACATGGCACGCAAGGAGGGCCTGAAGATTGGCTTCGTCCGCCCGATTACCATCTGGCCGTTTGCTGAAAAGCAAATGCAGGAGCTGGCAGGCAATGTTAAAGGCATCCTCGTACACGAGCTGAACTGCGGCCAGTACGTTCTGGAAGTTGAACGTGCGGTAGCAGGCAAGGTTCCTGTAAGCCTGTACGCTAAATACGATAACGAATCTGCTACTCCGGCTGAACTGTTAGCTGAAATCAAAAAGGCTATGGCCTAACGGATGAGAGGAGAAAAAACGATGAGTGAAATGGAAAATTTAATCAATAAATATTTCCGCCCGGGCCGTCTGCCTCACATCTGGTGCCCCGGCTGCGGCAACGGCGTTATCACCGGCGCCATTGTAAAAGCAATTGATAAGCAAGGTCTGGAAAAAGACGACGTTGCAGTAATCAGCGGTATCGGCTGCTCCAGCCGTTCCTCCGGTTATCTGGATTTCAACACCGCCAACACTCTGCACGGCCGTGCTCTGCCGATTGCTACCGGTGTAAAAATGGCTAACCCTGCACTGAACGTTATCGTTTGCAGCGGTGACGGTGACTGCACCGCTATCGGCGGCAACCACTTAATTCATGCAGCACGCCGCAATATTGATTTGACTCTGGTTGTTTTCAACAACAGCATTTACGGCATGACCGGCGGTCAATATTCTCCTATGACCCCGATTCATTCCAAAGCAACCACCGCTCCGTACTACACTGTTGAACCGAGCTTCAATCTGCTCGACCTGGCAAAGGCTGCCGGCGCAACCTATGTAGCACGCGCAACCACCTACCATGTTCCCGTGCTGGTTGATGTTATCGCTAAGGGCATTGCTCACAAGGGCTTCTCTATTATCGAAGCTGTCAGCGCCTGCCCGATTTCCTTCGGCCGTCAGAACAAAATGGGCGGACCTGCTCAGATGATGGCTTGGCAGCGTGACCATGGCGTTATGAAAGCTGTTTGGGACCGCATGGATGAAGATAAAAAGGCAGAAGCAATCGCTGCCGGCAAATTCCCCATCGGCGTTCTCTACGAAAACAACGACGTTATGGAATACACCAAGGCATATGACCAAATTATTCAACGTGCACAGGAGGGTAAATAATTATGAGACATAGCTTTCGTTTCTCCGGTACCGGTGGTCAGGGCCTGATCACTGCTGGTATTATTTTAGCCGAAGCTGCCCTCTTAGACGACAAGCTGGCTGTACAATCCCAATCCTATGGCCCGGAAGCCCGCGGCGGCTCCTCCAAGGCCGAAGCTATCATCAGTGATGAGCCCATTTACTTCAGCCGTGTTATCTGCCCGGATACTCTGCTGGTAATGAGCCAGGAGGCTGCCAACAAATTCATTGCCGACTGCGATGAGCATACCACCGTTATCACCGATACTCTTTTCGTAACTGATGTTCCCGGCAAGTACGGCAAACGCGTTGACCTGCCTATCACCCATACTGCCAACACTGTTTGCGGCAAGACACTGTTTGCGAACATCGTTGCTCTGGGCGCAGTAGTTGCACTCACCAAATGCGTTTCCAAAGAAGCAATTCTCAAGGCTGTACTGAACCGTGTTCCAAAAGGAACCGAAGAAGCTAATACCAAGGCTCTCGAAGCTGGTATGGCACTGATTGAGAAATAAAATCTGACCTATACAATTAAAGCTGTTGCTTACGGCATTCATGCCGGAGGCAGCAGCTTTTTAATTTTTAGCTGGCTAATTATGCAAAATGTCATGCAAATGCCACAAACTTACGCTATAATATACAAGTACAATAGGCTTTTAACTTCAAGGAAACGAGGAATCTACTATGAAGATATTAAAAATATTATGTTGTATGGCAGCCGTCTGCCTCACAGCCTTCAGCCTGAGCGGCTGCAGTCTGCAAAAGGCTGATAACAGTCTTGGCAGCGGCACAATCAGCATCCCCACCTATGCGGTCAAGGCTCCGACAGCAGGCAAACTCATAGGTCTTATCAGCGAAAAGGGCGAGCGCATCAGCAAGGGCCAGCCGCTTTTTGCTATCGGTGACGCAAAGCTGGATAAGCAGGTTAAGGACCTGGCAACCCAGGTTGCCAAGGCCGAAGCTGATTTAAAACGTATGCAGCAGGGCACGCCGACGGCAGCACCGATTGCTGACACTTCTCTGGCGCAGGCCAACGTAGCAGCGACACAGCAAAAGGCCGCTAAGATGAACAGTCTGCTGGCGCAGGGCGCAGTTTCACGCAATCAGGCACAGGCTGCCCAGGACGAGCTGCAGCGCGCTATCGCACAGCTGCAGGCAGCAAGCAGCGTAAGCGTCAGCTTCAAGCCAGCTTCTCCGGCAGAAATTGACGCACAGCAAAAGCTCATCGTCCAGCTCAAAGCACAACAGGCCGCTGCAATAGCACAGCAGGAAAAAAATGAAGGCAACAGTCCCTGCACCGGCATCATTACCGATTTGCAGGCTGCCAACAACGCCACCGTACAAAAGGATCAGGTAATCCTGCACATCAAGGCTGTCGACAGCTGCAGTATAACGTTGAATGTCAGCGCAGCTCAGGCCAAGGAGCTTAAGGCAGACATGCCGGTAAGCATTAAGGCTGCCGAAACACCTGCTCCCTTCAGCGGTAAAATAAGCAGCATTGACGGCACTAAAATCACTGTTACTTCAGACCAGAAGCCAGAAGATCTTAAGGACGGTGTAAAGGTAGAAATCAGCTTAGCAGCTTAAGCTTCCGATATCCAAACCAATAACTACCACGCAAGGAGATTCATATGCTTAACCAATTTTCACGCACAGAGCTGCTCTTCGGCAGCGAAGCAATTACGCGTCTGCAGAACGCCCATGTCGCTGTTTTCGGTATCGGCGGCGTAGGCGGTTATACAGTTGAAGCACTCGCCCGCAGCGGTGTTGGCAGCTTTGACCTCATTGATAACGATACCGTTGCTCTCACCAATCTCAATCGTCAGATTATCGCTACCCTTGATACTGTCGGCCAGCCTAAGGTTGAAGTCATGGCCAAACGTATTGCGAGTATCAACCCCGATGCCAAAGTAAATTGCCGCCAATGCTTCTTTTTACCGGAAAATCAGCACGAATTTGATTTCTCGCAATATGATTACGTTGTCGATGCCGTAGATACCGTGGCAGCCAAAATTGCTATCGTACTTGCAGCCAAGGCAGCAGGCGTACCGGTTATCAGCAGCATGGGAGCAGGCAACAAGGTTAATCCTGCCATGTTTGAGGTAGCAGATATCTATAAAACCAAGGTTGACCCCTTGGCACGTGTTATGCGCCAGGCCATGAAGAAAAATAACATTAAAAAACTAAAGGTTGTTTATTCACAGGAGCTGCCGCTTTTACCTATAAATGAGGAAATAGAAAGCGAATGTCACGCCGAAGCACCCAAACGCCGTGCGCTGCCCGGCAGCAATGCCTTCACACCTTCGGTAGCAGGATTGATTATTGCCTCCGAGGTTATTAAGGACCTAGTAGGCTGGGATGACAGCCACCGCAAGGGATTAGCTTAACAACAACAGAATTACAGGCATAATAAAAACGCCTCTGCCCACAGCTCAAAGCGTGGTCAGAGGCGTTCCCTCATTACAATTATTCAAAAATGCACATAACAGTCAGGACGCCTAAGAAAACTAAGCTAACACCAGCGGCACTAAACATAGTAACTCACCTCCATGCATTCGCACTTTTTATTTTTTTGATGCTGTATTTTTACAGCCTGTGGGGTTTTTCCCTCATCTGCTATCTATTATAGCACTTTTTTGTATTTTGTATACAGTATTCTCGAAAAAAATTTTAAAGTTTTTCTGACAACTACAATTGCTCGTTGCAAATCCCTCGGCACTGCCTCATACTTGCAACTTTACCTGTTATAGTATATAATAGCGTTATGATATTTTTATCTGCGGGTATAGTTCAGCGGTAGAACATCAGCTTCCCAAGCTGAGTGTCGCGAGTTCGATTCTCGTTACCCGCTCCATTTATGCTTATCAGCTTCAAGCCTTTGGCTTGGAGCTTTTTTATTTACCGAAAAAATTATTACAAATTATTTTTCTGCCAACGTACTTATAAATTGTACTTTATTGACAGTTTTTGGAATTCTTTTGTATAATAAGTTAAAGAGATATCTGTTTAACTGCATATATATTATAAATAATAATTGATTGGACTATCATTTATGTTTGTTAGATGTTCTCTTATCAATCTTCATAAACCGGTAACCACTACCAAAACATATAGTTTTCTCTTAACTAACTTATGAGGAGGCATGACCATGGAAAGTAAAGATTTCAGTATTTTTCTCACGCAGCTCGTACCACAGATACTAGAACGGCTTATGCAGGACGAAACGATGTCAGCACATCAACTGATTCATAAATTTTACCAATCACGCTTCTATGCACAGCTTGCTGACCAATCATCCGGACTTTGGCAATATAGTCCTCTGATTCTGGCACAAATGTACCGAGAAGCTGAAAAAAACAGATGAGTTTACCTATCCGGAGGAGATGACTTAAATGAATAAAAAAGCTATTTTAATTATCGGATGCATGGAACGCTACCGCTTTTACAAACAGCTTTCCGGACATGAGGTTGCAGAACTTTTTGCTCATTACAAGTTGTACGAATATATAACCTATTTTTACGAAACTATCAGCAGCATGGGGACACACTGCATTATCCGTGACCTTGACAATTACATTAACAGTCACACCGGATAAAATTACCTTGCAAAGCCCCCTGCACCAGTGCTGCCGCTTAGAAGTACACAAAAAGATGCTGCCGGCTGACCGGCAGCATCTTTTTATTACCAAGCGCATTTGAGCAAATAAAATACAGCCCCCAAAAAAGCACCCATAACCGTACCATTCAACCGTATGCGCTGCATATCGGTATCAACCTTACTGCGCACCATCTCTGTCAAACGTTCATCGGCCATTGCCTGCAAAATTCGCTCCACAATATCGCCCAGCATTGTCTGAGCCTGCAGCAGGCCTAAGCCAAGTATATGTTGCAGATACGCCTCTGCCTTAGCCTTAAACTGTGCGTCGGAACGTAAATCCGTTTCAATAGTTTCCAACGCCTCTTGCACAGCCTGCAGCAGAATCGTCGGCTGCGCTACCGCACTGCCTTCCTGCGCAAGCGGACGGCACAGAGCCTTAATCATATTATCCAAAAGCTGCTTCAAGGCAGACTGCAGAGAAATATCATGCAAAGCACGATTCTGCAGTGACTGCACCAGTTCACGCCAAGCCTCTGTACCGTAAACACTGACTGCAACACGCTGCAGCTGTGCATACAGCCATGAGCGCCACTGCTCATCATCCCGCAGACGGTGAGCCGTTGCCACCAAGGCACAGCAGATGGCATCTGTTGCATCATCAACATTAACAACATCCAGCTTTTTGGCAGCCCACAGCTTAATACTGCTCCACAAGCCTTCGCTGCCACGCTTTTCAACCTGCTTTTGCAGCTCTCGGCGAACACGCTCTCTGATAGCAGAAGATTCCGCCAGTGCTACCAGCTGCTGCTGCAGCCATTCGTAGCATTGCTCATCCCTACGCTGTGCAGCCAAGGCTTTAAACAGCTTATCAAGCTGTTCATTGGCTTCTACGTCAGCCAAGGCTGTTTTTATTTTACCCTCAAGTTGCCTGCTTAAAGCCTGCGTATCGAGCTTATGCAGAACGCCTTCGGCAAAATTTGTCAGCAACCCCTGCAAACGCGCCTTGTTCTCCGGCTTTTCCAGATAAACTATAAATTTATCCAGAATTACCAGCTGTTTTTTTTGCAGCAGCAAGGCCTTTTTCGTCAAAAACTCCTGCTGTACCATTTGACAGCAGCCACGCACAAAACCCTCTCTGCTACGCGGCAAAATCGCCGTATGCTTGGCCATAAACGGCAGCAGACGGCATATCCAGGGCACCTTAAACACAGCAGTCACAGCAAACCAATCCGCAAAGCTGCCAATCAGCGCCGCTTCCGCCATATAGTAACCCAAAATTAGCCAATCCCACTTAAGCTCGCCGAAGTGCCCCATGTACAGCCCGGCATAATGCAGCCTGAGATATAAGAAAAGCAGATAGATTGCACCGGAAGCAAGAAAAGCACTGTCTGCATATGTCCAATGTTTTTTCAGACTATTCATCCTACCCCACCAGCCTTTCTGCCATCGTCACAATAATAAATAGCACCGCTCCCATCAAACCACCGATACAAGTGCCGCTCTTGCGGATATTTTGTAAATCATCGCCTACACGCAGCTCCATTTTCGCAATCAATACATCCCTGTCATAGCTATGCAGCTTAGCCAAAACCAAATCATATACCGTATCATGCTGCATTGCCAAGGCCTGCAGCAGCAGCTCCTTCAACGCACCGTCCAGCCTGCTCTGCTCCGTCTCGCTGTCAGCCAGCAGCTGCAGCCTCTTTTGCAGCAGAGTCAATAACATATCTACGTCCTGCGTTTGCAGCAGCTCCTTAAAGGCCAGTGCCTTCGCTGTTGCCAGCTGTGACAGCTTGCTGTTGAGCCAGTCTGCAAAAGCAATATCATGACGATAATCCTCCATGCGTGCCAACAGCCAGTTATCAACCTGCCGCCGCAGCTCACTTGCAGGATCTGCCAATGCATCCAAAGCCTTTTCCAGCTCCTGTACAAAAAGCGGTGCCAGCTTAGCTGCCTGCCCGCTCACAAATAAATTGCGCAGCAGACTGTCCTTATTGTATTCTTCCTCCGCCATCTGCGTCAGCCCTTCCAGCAAAGCAGTAAATTCCGGCTTATGCAGAATCTGCTTGGCCTCCTGCGTCAGCAGCTGCCAAATACCGTTAAACCTGCCGTTGGCCACAGCCTTCTGCAGCGCGTCCGCCAGAATCTCTGGAATACGCAGGCTGGCAATATACTTAGGCAGCTCCGAAAGCAAAAGCTGTTCTGCCTGCCTTGTATTGAGTGAGCGCAGCGCATGCTGCGCCAACGGACGTACCGTCTGCCACAGGCGCTCCACATTCTGCTGCTGCGCAAAATGCTCCAGCAGCAACTTAGCAAAGTTTTCTCTGCCGACAGCCCGCATAACATTTTCTGCCGTCAGCAGGTCATTGCTCACAAAATCCGCCAAACCTGTCGTCAGGCGCTCATAATTATTACGCAATACATCGGTGCCGGGCGCATTGATGCCCAGCGGACGCTTAAACAGTGCCGTCACACCCCACCAATCTGCCAAGCCGCCAATCGTCGCAGCCAATGCCGTATGATGTATAAAATCAGCCGCCAAACTGCCCTGCGCCCAAGGCCAGGCGCAGACAGCGGCAGCTGCTGCACCGGCCAGCAGGCAGTGCGCCTGTGTTTTTACTGTAGCCATAGTTACTCTCCTATCAACAAACGCTTTATATATAAATTTTTTCCTGCTATTTTTAATTATAGCACAAAGCAGATTGCAGAGTAAGTAAAGCTATCCAACACCTTTAAACCACATAAAAAATAGCCGGTGCAAGGAACTCTCACTCACCTTGCACCGGCTATTTAAAATTCTCTCTCTCTCCTCGTAAAGCAGAAGTGCTTAACCTTTTTGTTTTAACAACTTTACAATTTGCAGAACTTCTTCCAAGCTGATATCTTTATCTTTGGCATCAGCCTGTTCATCTAAATCAACAAAGAAACTGCTCATGTTGCACTCTAATAAGCTATGCAGCTTAAGCAGATTGGGCAGAGTTACAGGAACACGGCCACACTCTATATTACACAGGTGTGTCTGGGAAATCCCCATCTCCTTTGCTAACCCTGTTTGTGTCAGATTTTTTGCGGTACGCAGCAAACGGATTCTGCGACCAATAAGTTTAATTTCCTCTTGCAATTTCCTAGCACCGCCTTTCGGTTTACTTGCAACAAATTTTTTTAAACTAATAAAGCACTTATTTAAAGTTTACCACGTTTTTCAGATTTCGCAAGAGTTTTTTCGTATATTTTATTTACTTTCCTCTATATTTTAGTTATGAAGCTATTAAATTTCTAGTGAAATGCTAAAATTCTTTTTTTATGGTACTCTTGTTTACCTATCGTAAACTTATGTCTACCCCCCCAAGAATTTTAGGCTATCAGCCAAGCAGCAACCGGTCACTTGCCATCTCGGAGCCGCTTGCCTTTTCAAACATATCCAGCAAGTCGGCTATCTGCAAATGCTGCTTTTCTTCTCCCTTAACGTCGATAATTACCCGGCCGTTATGCAACATAATCAGGCGGTTGCCGTAACGCAAAGCGTCGCGCATATTATGTGTAATCATCAGTGTTGTCAGCTGATCGCGGGTTACGATTTTTTCCGTAAGTGCCAGCACCTTCGCCGCTGTCTTCGGGTCAAGTGCTGCCGTATGCTCGTCCAAAAGCAGCAGCTTCGGTTTTTTCAGCGTTGCCATCAGCAAGGTAAGTGCCTGACGCTGACCACCGCTCAAAAGACCGACCTTAGCAGTCATTCTGTCCTCCAGACCTAAATCAAGCTCCTTCAGCAGCTCATAAAAGCGGTCATGCTGATCGCTGGAAAGACTCCAGCCCAAACCGGGAGTTTCTCCGCGGCGGGCCGCCAGAGAAAGATTTTCTTCTATCATCATACCGGCAGCAGTACCAAGCATAGGATCCTGGAATACACGGCCGATATATTTAGCACGCTTATGCTCCGGCTTTTTGGTAATATCCTCACCGTCAATAATAATCTTGCCCTTATCTATCGGGAAAACACCGGCAATCGCATTCAGCGTAGTAGATTTGCCGGCACCGTTACCGCCGATAACTGTAGCAAAATCACCGGGCTCCAGATGCAGAGATAAATCCTGCAAAGCCTTCTTTTCATTGATAGTTCCGGGGAAAAATGTTTTGGAAACGTGTTCTACATGCAGCATTTAACGCACCGCCTTTCTGGCACCGAATTTACTTTTAATCAGCGGCATGGACAAAGCAATTGCCACCAGCACTGAGGTAAAGAGCTTCAGATCGTTTGGCGGCATACCCATAGCCAGTACAACTGCAATTACAATACGATAAACAATGGAGCCTAAAACTACGGAAATCAGGCAGTTTTTAAAGCTGCGTGTACCGAAAAGCACCTCACCGATAATAACGGATGCCAGACCGATAACGATTGTGCCGGTACCCATCCCAACATCGGAAAAGCCGTTGGACTGTGCAACCAGAGCACCTGAAACAGCAACCAGAGCATTACTGATAAGCAAGCCAAGGATAATCGTTACATCGGTATCTACGCCCTGAGCACGTATCATCTGCTGGTTGAAGCCGGTAGCACGGATAGCAGCGCCAATCTGCGTACCAAAGAACCAGTACATGAAGCAGCCCACCAGAACGGTTACAGCCAGACCGACAACAAGCGTTGTCTGCGCCATTGACAGGTACATCATATACTTGGCAATTTTAAAGGTAGTATCCACACCAAGCAGAGATAAGTTAGCCTTACCCATAATGCGCAGGTTAACGGAATACAAAGCAATCATTGTCAAAATACCGGCCAACAGAGCAGGTATTTTCATTTTAGTATGCAAAATGCCGGTTATAATACCAGCCAGCATACCTGCAATGCAGGCACCCAAAAGTGCGGCCAAAGGCCCAAAGCCTGCAACCATCATGGAAGCAGCTGTTGCTGCGCCCAACGGAAAGCTGCCTTCTACCGTCAAATCAGCAATATCCAGCACTCGGAATGTTACATATACACCAAGAGCCATCAACGCCCACAGCAAGCCCTGTGCCACTGTAGGTATCAACAAACTAATCATTTCCCAATTCCTCCCAATCTTCTTAGCGAAAAAAGAGCCTGCTTTTTTAACGGCAGGCTCCAAATTTTAATTATTTAATAACATCTGCACCCTTAAGCAAATCTTCAGGAACCTTCAAACCAATCTTAGCTGCTTCCTTAAGATTGATGGTAGGCTTAAATTCTTTTTGTGCCTGAATAGCCATATCAGCCGGTTTTGCTTTGCCGCTCAGAATATCAGCAGCCATCACACCAGTTTGGAAGCCGAGCTGGTAATAATCAACACCCAATGTTGCCAGACCACCGGCTCTTACCATGCCGCCTTCACCGCAAATAACCGGCAGCTTTGCTTCCTCGGTTACACTGATTAAAGTAGGAATAGCGGAAGCCAATACGTTATCAGTCGGTACATATACTGCCTGTACATCACCTGTCAGGCTACGGGCAGCCTGTTGGATATCATTAACAGTAGAAACAGTAGCTTCCTTTACGGTAATGCCCTTAGCAGCTGCAGCCTTCTTCAGCAGCTCAACCTGCAGTTGGGAGTTAACCTCACTGGAGCAATAAATTGTGCCGATGGTTTTAGCATTCGGAACCAGCTTCAGCAGCAAATCCAGCTGCTCGGCAACAGGGTTCATATCAGTTGTACCGGTTACATTAGTACCCGGTTTAGCATTATCCTTAACCAGCTTAGCGGTTTTGTAGTCAGTTACCGCAGTAGCAACGATAGGAATATCGCTGGTAACATTGGCTACAGTCTGTGCTGCAGGAGTTGCAATAGCACAAATCAAATCAACCTTATTGTTCACAAAGCGATGAGCAATGTTCTGCAGATTAGACTGGTCAGCCTGAGCATTTTGTTTGTCAAAAGTAATGTTCTGACCTTCCTTATAGCCCTTCGATGCCAAGCCGTCAATAAAGCCTTTGTTGGCTGCATCAAGCGCTTCATGCTCAACCAGCTGTACAATACCTACATTAACCTTTTCAGCCTTTGCGCCTGCTTCCTTTTTGTCACCGCCGCAGCCTAATGCCCCCAAGGCGAGGGTCAGCATCAGGCCGGCTGCCAATGCTTTAATTTTGTTGCTTTTGAGAGAAATCATTTTCTACCATCCTTCCATGCTACAAATTATCGTATAAATGTAGTTAGGGTTATTTTATGCTTTTATACTTTATTTGTAAAGTTTTTTGAAAAAATTTTCTCATTTCTGTTTCCAATGTATATTTACTGTATAAAAAGTTACACGTTCTTCTGTAAAAAGCAAAACTGCCCCACACTTGTAGTGTGAGGCAGTCAATCATCAATGAAATTATTTCAGCAAAGCTTTAGCCTGCTCTTCGCTGACAACAAGATTGGTAAAAAGATCTGTTGCCAAAGCACCCAGCAACGCCTTTTTACCGGCATTCAGCCCGATGCCTATCAGCTTCTTGCAGCGGCGCAGCTGCGCCAGCGGAATATGCATGCAGTAATCATTATTACCGCTGATGAATTCACCGCGCTGATTATAATAATATGACAAAAAGCTTCCTACGGCCTTTTGCTGTTCCAACGCATCACCGAAACGGGTTGCCGTCGCTTCATCAGGCACGGCAGGATAGCCGCAGATAGATACAACAGCAGCATCCAGACTATGCCATTGCTGCAGAAGCTGCTGATAAACCGACCTGCTTTCCAGCTCTGCACGTTCCTCCTCGGAATCAGGAAAAGCACTGCAGCCAAGCATATAACAGCTTCTGCCACAGGCGCTTGCCCATATTTTTACCAGTTCATCCGGATGATATCCCTTATTAGGAAAATTCGCCATACCGATCAGCGGATATACCATGCCATCCTGCGTATAGCTGCTGCAGTCCGCAGCCTTCAGCACAACCTCACCCAAAGCATAGCCCCATCCCAAAGCCAGACTCTTGTCAGCCGTGGTTTCAGCCATAAGATAATGCATAGCCTGCGTTAATACGTCCTGTTCCTCTGTAAGCACACAACCACCGGCCAAGGCATATTTAGCTTGCAGACGCTGCAGCAAATCCGCCTTTCCCTCATCTCCGGCCCGGATTTCAATATGCACAATTCCCAGCTCACGCGCTCTTGCCAGCATCTTGCTGACAGATGGACGTGACACGTTCAAGCGTTGTGCAATTTGCGCCTGCGTCAGATTGCTTTCATAATATAAACGGGCAGCAGCTACAAGCTGTGCCCGTTCATGAACCGATAGCATTTATTTAACTTCTTCCATTAATTCGAACAGGATGCCGTCCTTCATGATGAAAGCAATGCGGGTATGCTCATCAGCCATCCAGGGCTCAACAATAACCTTATTTTCTGCCAACTGCTTATCAAGGTCATCAACCTTATAAGCTACATGCACTAAGGTCTGCAGCTCTTCCGGCAACGGAGTATCTTTTTCGAAGCGCAGGTATTCAATATGAAATTCATTGGTATCAGGAGTAATGAGATGTGTCTTTATGCCTTCTGCATAAATCTCGCCTTCTCTTACAACAGTCGTCGGTACGCCGACATGCATAAATTCTTTCATTTAATCCACATCCTTCTGCCATAACTCATAAGCATGATAAGCTGCTTCCGGAGTTGCATTTTCGTGTACAACCATACGGATTGCACGCAGCATAGCCTTCGGTGCGGCAGCCTGCAAAACGTTGCGTCCCATATCAACACCGGCTGCGCCTTCTTTTACGGCACGATAAGCCATTTCCAGTGCGTCGCGCTCAGGAATCTTCTTGCCGCCGGCAATTACGATAGGTACGGGGCATGCAGCAGTAACCTGTTCGAAGTTATCACAATAATAGGTTTTGATGATATGTGCGCCGGTTTCGGCCAGCAGACGCGTAGCCAGGGAAAAATAACGTGTGGTACGCTCCATCTCCTTGCCAACTGCTACAACACCGAGAACAGGAATTGCAAAACGTTCGCCCATATTTACATAATAAGACAAATTGCGCAGGGAGTCAAGCTCGCCTGCCGAGCCTACAAAGCATTGAACTGCCATGCAGGAAGCATTCATGCGGATAGCATCTTCAATTTCTACGCCCACATTGCCAAAGCTCATGTCGTCCTTGAGTACGCTGGTGTCAGCAGTACAGCGCAGAGCAACAGCCTTGTGATGGTTAGCGGGAATGCAGGTACGCAAAGCACCTCTTGTTGCCATCAGGCAATCCGCATATTGCATCAGCGGCGGAATTGTCAGATCAAGACGTTCCAGACCTGCGGTAGAACCCATAATATAACCATGGTCAAAAGCCAGCATAATAGTGCGGCCATCATCAGCAAAAATCTGTCCCAGACGAGATTGCATGCCCCAGCCTGCGGATGCGTGTCCCTTTACCGGGAACGGACGCTCCGGCGGAGCAATGCCGATACCATAGTCTTTTGCCAGTACATTACCTTCTTTATCTGCCATATTCAGTCACCTGCTTAATTTCTGTAGTACGGAGTGCGGCACGGAGCATTCCAGTAGCCAAGCAGCTCGTCATCCATACGCGCAATGAACATCTGGAAGCCTGCGGTTTCCTGTACGGTAAGTATTTCGCCTACAGCACTTGCCACAACCTCAATACCTTTTTCTGCCAACAGCTTATGGCAGGCACGGAAAACAATAAGCTGTTCCATCAGAGTAGTAGCACCGCTGCCGTTGATAACAACCATCAGCTTTTCGCCTGCTTTTACGTCCAGATCCTTCAGCAGAGCGTCCATCATAATTGCAGCTGTTTCGTCAGCAGATTTCATCGGCTGAGTACCGCCACCGCCTTCACCATGCTGGCCCATGCCAACTTCCATGGTGCCTTCGGCAATATGAGCGATTTCCATACCGGTTGCGGGATGAGTAGCACCTTTAGTAGCAACAGCGATAGTTGCCATGTTATCAGCAAATTTTTGTGCTATAGCAGCAACCTCTTCCAAGGATTTGCCTGCAGCAGCTGCAGCACCGGCAATCTTGTACAGAGGAACGCAGCCAACCAGACCGCGGCGGTCGTCAGCGTTTTCACGCGTAGCATTGGCAACATCTTCCTGAGTTACAACCTTAACAACATTGATGCCCAGTTTTTTCACCTGTTTCATGGTCAGGTTGCCGGTCAGCATATCACCTGCATGGTTAAGTACAACGAAAAGTACGCCATGACCTTTATCAGCCATCTTAATTGCTTCTACGCAAGCCTGAGGGCCGGGTGCAGCAAAAATATTACCTGCAACAGAAATATCAATCATACCTTCGCCGACAAAGCCGCTGATAGCGGGCTCATGGCCGGTGCCGCCCAAGGTTACGATGGTTACGCGGTCTGCCTCTGCCAATTTCTTGTTTACAATGAGGTTACCCTGCTCCAGAGTGATGATATCAGGATTAGATAACACAAGACCTTCCAATAATTCACTTGTCAGATTTTCCGGATTGTTAATGAATTTTTGCATAATGACGCCTCCGTTTTTATTTATTTTATTGTTTTTTAAGCTTGCGCTTTACCAGCAAATCAAATTGCCGCAGCCATTGCTGTCAGCAGAATAGAAATAGACGTTGCACCGGGATCCTTAGTACCCAGGCTGCGTTCACCGACGTTTTTAGCACGGCCGAAGCGTGCTACCATGTCAGCGGTTCTTTCTGCGCCCTCGGCTGCTGCCTTGCCCATAGCCGCAAAGACAGCCTTCGCATCACCTTCGGCAGTCATACCTGCATCAAGAGCAGGATACAGCGCATCAACCATTGTCTTATCACCAATTTTAGCCTTGGAAATATCCTCAAAATCCTCTTTAGCCTGAGCCAGCATAGCATGAAGCTCCTCCAAAGAAACTTCCTTAGCATCCTCAGGTGCAGCATCGGCAAGTCCGCCAAAAACAGTGCCCCATAAAGGTCCTGCACTGCCGCCGTTGCTGTTCATAAAAGCCATGCTCAAATCATCAAGTAAATCTTTAATATTAGCACTGTCATGCGCTTCTACCTTGTTTTTCATGGACTCTGCCATACGCGCGATAGTAACGCCATGGTCACCGTCACCGGCTACGCTGTCCAACTCACACAGCATTTTACTTTTTTCTTCAAGCTCAACTGCTGCTGCCAAAAGCATTTTTTCCAACATTTCTAACGTAAGCATAGTTTATCCGCTCCTTTCGTCACCCTCATTGTAGCATTTGTCAGAACATATGTAAATAATATTTCTGAAATTTATTTCTTTTTCACTTAAAAAAAGTTCGTCGCACAAAGCACGACGAACTTAAAATTTTCAATATCTGATTATCAGTCACAATTACATCAGGCTGGAAGGATCAACCTGCTCGCCATAATGAATAACCTCAAAATGCAGATGCGGACCGGTGCTGTAGCCGGTGCTGCCGACATAACCGATAATCTCGCCTTTTTTCACATATTGTCCTGCACTGCAGACAACACGGCTCATATGACCATATGCTGTCTGATAGCCATAATCATGGTTTATACGTGCATAAATTCCATAACCGCCATACCAGCCTGCCTGCTGTACATAGCCTGCTGCACTGGCATAAACCGGCTCGCCATAATCAGTGGCAATATCAATACCAGGATGCCAGTCACGGCCATAACCGCCAAAGGGATTAGCGCGACCGCCAAAAGAAGAGGAAATATAACCGCCACTGGTAGGCCATTGGCTCGGAGTAACCTCACGACGATAGTTCTCAGCTTCAATAGCGCTCAGCAAATTTTCCAAATCAACTTTTTTCGCATCGGCCTCAAGACCGATGTTCTTTTCCTGCTCCAACACAATGTTTGCCTGGTTGGCAGAACCCAATACAGGACCGCCCTGACCTGCGTAATCGGAAGCATTGCTCTTAGGAGGAAGCTGTGCACCGCTTTTTTCCATCTGGCTGCGAACCTGGTCTTCCAGTTTAGACAAAGCTGCCAGCTTCTTCTGGTTAGTTTCTGCCATCAGGCGTAATTGTCTGATAGTCTGCTCCTGCTCGGATTTAGTCTGCTTATAAGCAGCCAGCTCCTGCTTCTGCTGCTCGTTTTGCACAGCAAAATGAGCCAGTACACCGATAGTACAAGACACAAAAACAAGGAAGGAAGCAACTGCTGTCAAAGCATATTTCAAATGAGTCTTTTTTACATGGGTTTTAGCTATATTCTGACCGTCTGCCGGAATAAACCAGAAGGTAAAATGCTGATTGCGGCGCCAAGTACTGAGCAGCGCATGATAGCGTGCTTTCATACGTCCGACAATCTCCTGCTGCTTAGCCTGCAGCTTATTCACAATGCTCATAACATGCAGACGCACGCGACGCTCAAGCATAGTCAGTTGAATTTTTGCAACAGCTGCGGCAACAGCTATTACGGCCTTCACCTGAGCAATAACAGCAGCTATTTTTTCTAAACAATCATTGTATAATAACTGCACTTTTTCTAACAGCTTGGCAAGCAGTTCGCTTGCCTGTGCTTTACAGTGATTATATAATGATTGCACATCTTCTGCCAGCTTAGTATACAATTCGTTTACTTTTTTTCCGCAACAATCATATAATGACTGCATTTTTTCATTACAGCGCTCCAAGAAATCCTGACTCATTCTGATACTCCTTTTATTTTTAATATCTATTAAATCACTATGTTTTGTTCTTTTCAACGAAGCTAATACAACGTTTATATTTTAATACTTTTCACGCATTTAGTCAAATTTTTGACTAAAATTCCACCCGAACTATCATTAAGCTTGCGAAATAAATTATGCACAATATATTTTTCTGAGCAGCTGCTGCCTCCCCGCAGATTCTCGGCTTTTATTTTACATTATAGCATCAGACAGGAAATTAAATTATATAGTAATTTTAAAAGTACATCTGTTTTATACTGTATGAAACATTTCTGCTCATACGTTACTTTGCGGATTAATAATGGTTTTGCTTACTTGACAAACACCGCCCTCTTTTGTAAGATAAATATATAATATGGGGGTATAGCTCAGCTGGGAGAGCGCTTGAATGGCATTCAAGAGGTCAGCGGTTCGATCCCGCTTATCTCCACCAGAACTAAGCCGTTGGTTTGACCAACGGCTTTTTTATTGCAGAGCATCTATTTTCTAGCCAAATTCTCTGTTACCGCAAAGCGAAATTGAAACCAAATTGCAACCAACAAGCATTATTTTTACCCGCGCATAAAAACAGCACCCACGCGAAACCCGCATGGGTGCTTGATTTTTTAATGGAGCTACTGACGGGATTTGAACCTGCGACCTACTGATTACGAATCAGTTGCTCTACCAGCTGAGCTACAGTAGCACATAAGCTATATTAAATTTCCATCTGCATTGCAGCTTCTTCAGCTGCCTTAGCTGCTGCCATCTCTGCTTTAGTACGGCGCTTTCTGACCTTCTTGGCACTGTTAATACCGGCCTTCTTGATGACCTTTGCCAATTCAGAAATAATATGCAGTTCATCTACGGAACAATCCTTAACCAAGTCAGCCAGCTCATTGCAGTAAATCTGCTCACTGTGATGAATGTTGTCACACAGCAGCTCGTCCACAGAAACATCCAGTACATTAGCCAGATGAATAATTGTAGGCAGGCCAAGCTTAGTATTACCGGTTTCTATATTGCTGATATGCGGAGTTGACAGACCAGTTAGATTAGCTATATTTCCCTGAGTTAATCCTTTTCTGGCACGAGCGGCCTTTATCCTCAGTCCTATAGCCTTATAATCAATATCTAACTTCACAAACGTTCTCCCCTTCTACTTAATCACATACTAATAACATTACAATTATATATGATATCATCGTAAAAGGCAAGAGTCATTTATTTTTTTATAAAATTTTATTTTTTCAATACAGGCACTGTCAGACTGCCCTGCGGCATCAGTAAAACCTTATAATCTTTGCCGACATATTTTTCTGCCAGCTTCATAGCCGCATCTACATCATCCACAGATTCAAACAGCAATTTTTTGGCAAGCTCTTTATCCAAAGCGGAAACAAGTATAAAATGCGCCTTCTTCATCAGGCGGGTGATAGCAAAAGCCTTATGCGCACCGATGACAAAATTCTTTTCCAGCTCCGCCTTAATAGCATCTGGAGAAGGATTTTCTTCCAATGCCTTTTCCAGAGCGGCACTGCCGCTGCCTTCTTCGCATTCACCGAGGATAATGATAACGCCGCCGTCCTTAACCGCACACCAGGCATTATCCATCGTCTTTTGCAGCTGATAAATATTGATATCCTTAGGATAACCGCCGCAGCTGGCAATAACTACATCCGCAGGCTCGCTGATAGGTACACCGTAAACCTGCTCAACAAATTTGCAGGCCTCAAGATGTGCTTCATACCAGTCACCGGCAAAAACCTTCAGAAATTGCTTTTGCGCATCCAAAATAGAATGGAACAGGAACATCTTATGCTCCTTGGCAAAAAGGCGCACGCCCTCTACCTGATCATCGTATACAGGATTGCCGTGCAACTTGCCTAATTTCGCCTCCGGGCTCATCATCAGGCTATGGTTCTTGCGAACTGTTTCCATAGCGGCAACACCGGGCAGTACGGCCTTGCGTCCGCCGCCAAAGCCGCTGAAGAAGTGATAAACAACAGTACCGGTCAAAATAACCAGATCAGCATCACAAACATGCTTATTAAGCCATACAGGAGTGCCATGCTCTGTTTCGCCGAAATACTCAAAGTCGTCCTGCACATGACAGTCACTGTTATACATTTTCAGACGTTTGGCAACATCCTCGCCAACCTGCTCCACCATTTCATCGTGGGTCATGCAGCGATGTGTACCCAAAGCAAAGACAATATGCATATCCTCATCCTTAACGCCCAGTTTATTCATTTCGTTAACCAAAATGGGCATAAAGGAATGCGTGTTGGCAACACGTGTTGAATCGTTACAGATAAAGGCAATTTTCATTCCGGGCTGCACCAGCTCATCAATCGGTGCGCTGGCGATAGGATGATACAAAGCATCCAAAACAGCTGCTTTTAAATTCTCCAGCGGCAGCATCTGCTTCATTTTCAGTTCGCCCAGAACATGCTCCTCCGGCAGAGAAAACTCCTTGTAGCCATGACCATATTTGTACTTATAATCAGTCATCTCCGTACCTCCTCCTGCTTAGCTTAAGCTATTTTACTTAATTCTATTCTATCATATCTGCTATGAAAAATGTTTATTTTTTTGGCAGTGAAAGTAATAAAACCGTAAAAATAATGCACGCCATACCGATATAATCAGCCATTGCCAATTTTGTGTTCAGCAGCAAAACTACGGAGATAATAGAAGCCAAAGGCTCGGCACAGGAAATCAGGCTCGCCTTGGTAGGGCCGACAATTTTCAAACCTGCCAGATAAAATGCATAGCTCGCAATAGTCGCACCCAACAGCAGATACGCAAAAGCCAAATAACCGCTCATATCCCACTGACCTGCAGGCGTAAAGGGATTACGCCAGATAATCAATGCCACGCCGCTGATAAGCTGGCCCCAGCCGATAAGCGTTGCCGCAGTATATTTTTTGAGCATTTGGCCCGGCTTAATGCTGTAATATGCATAGGAAAGCGCAGACAATACACCGATTGTCAATGCCATTGGCGAAATCGCCAGGCTATCCAGACTGCCGTGCGTTGCGATAAGAAAGACACCGACAAGTGCGCCGACAATGCCTATCAGTTCACGTACGTCAGGAATTTTTCTTGACTTATAGCTCATCCACAGCATTACATAAAGCGGTGCCATGTACTGCAAAACCGTCGCCGTCGCCGCATTGCACAAACCGATGGTGTAATAAAAACCCAGCTGCGCGCCCAAGATACCTAAAAACGAAAATTCAATAATATTCAAGGTATCTGCCTTAAGAATAGCAAAGATATCCTGCTTCTGCACAAAGGCCGCAAAAAGCAGGAACATACAGCCTGCCAAAATCTGACGTACCATACAAAGCCAGATCATATCTGCCTGATGATATTGATACAAATACTGTCCTGCTACACCGCCCATGCCCCAGCAGGTTGCGGCACCTATAATTAAAAATATACCCTTAAGCATACCGATAACCTCTTTCATATATGATGATTATCAATAATATAACACCTGATAAGAATATTTACAAGACCAACAAATTATACTTTGAAAAGACTACATAAAAGAGCTGCCGCACCTGCGTGCGACAGCTCTTAAAAGCATTTTACAACGTAGCAATAAAGTAAGCAATGCTGCTTACCAGCACCGTTAAGGTAATCATCATCGGGTCAGCGATAGATGTACGGTAGTTTTCAGGATTATAATGCGTGCGTTTACGGAACGGTTTGGCATCGAGGAAATCCATCGGATTGCTCGTAAGATCCATAAACTTTTCGTACAGAACGCCCCAGGCTCCGCCCAAGCCGCCGCTGATTGCACACAGCAGCATGCTGATACGGACGATAACAAAATCAATCGGCTTACGGTAGAACCAGTCTGTATCGAGGCTGAGCGCTGTATGAGGCTCCATACGCGGCAGGAACATCATAAACGGAACCATAGTTACGACAAGAATTTCTACGTAGCTCAACATATGTGCTGCAGTAAACGGCTGGTAATCGGGATAACCGAACGGCAGATAACGATACAGCAGATCCGGATATACGCCGTACAGGAAGCAGAGCGCTGCGCCAAAGCCCATGCCGATATACATATTCTTCGGCAGAGGATTTTTAATTTCCACATTCTTATCGGCATCACGCAGGAAGATGAAGTAACCCATCTTCAAGGTAATGGATAAGAAAGTACCTATGCTGGCAAGCTCCAACAGTGTATATACCCAATCATAACCGGCAGCTGATGCAGCGGCAATCGTAATCGTTTTGCTGATGAAGCCGTTGAAGAACGGTACACCGGAAATGGAGAACGCCGCTACAAAGAAGCATACAGCCACGAACGGCATCTTTTTCGCCATACCGCTGAGCTGGTTAATCTTGCGGATACCGGTTGCATAGATAATTGCACCGGCACACATGAAGAGCAGGGATTTATACAGGATGTGCGAGAAGGCATGGGCCGCAGCACCATTCAGTGCCATTGCCGTGCCAACGCCTACACCGGCAACCATGAAGCCGACCTGGCTGATAATATGGTAACCGAGCAGACGGCGCATATCGTTTTCCATAATCGCATAGGCTGCACCGTAAAGCGCCATGAAGCAGCCAAAGCCCGTCAGGAAATCTGTTCCGGCAAAGATACGGATTAAAGCGTAAACAGCAACCTTTGTTGTAAAGGAGCTTAAGAATACGCTGCCTGTAATCGTGCCTTCGGGATAAGCATCAACCAACCAGGCATTAACCGGCGGAATTGCCGCATTAACAGCAACGCCGATTAAAATTGCCCAGAAAGCAAGGTCATGCGGAGCCTTGGACAGATTTGCAATCAGAGAATCACCGCTGCCAACCTTCAGGAAGATACCGAGCAGCAGCAGATTGCCGCCAAACATGTGCACCAAAAGATAACGCAGGCCTGCGCGACGGGACTGAGGAGTATTGCGGCACCAGATCAAGAACAGAGAGGTTACGGCAAGTGCTTCCCAGAAGAAAATCAGCGTCAGCCAATCCTTAGCCAGTGTTACACCAAGAGCACAGCCGGCATAGGACATGGAGCAAAATGCTTCCATGCGGTTCTCGTTATGACAGGAATAAATGCCGCCGATGCAAGCCATCAGCGCAAAAATCATGCAGAATACATAGCTGAGCTTATCTACAAACATGTAACCCAGGTGATAGCCTGTACCAAAAAACTCAATGCTCAAATCTGTGCCAACCGGCATAGAAAGTGCAGCAAAGAGAGCAAAAAACGGACCTATAGCCAAAATAAACTTACGCAGCATTTTCGGCACAAGTACCGCAAGCACGCCCACGGCAATGAGGATCAGACCGGGATGAAGCAGATTACTCATCGTCCTCACCTCCCTTAGGATCATCATAGTAGGTTTCATGACGCTGCAGCAGCGGCGTCATGATAATTTTTGCCAGAATAATCAGCAGCCAGCAACCGAAGAAGCCGAAGAAAATATCATAGCCAAACGGCAGCGGCCACCACGCAGGACTGTGCAGATGTACACCGCAAAGCTCTCCGATTGCGGAAAGCACGAGCACGGCAGCAGCTATCATGTAAACAGTTTTCTTGCTCATTACATCCAACCTCCGTTCCAGCCTGCGCAAATAGCGTTGGAGGCCATTGTTGCCAGCTCATAGAAGTGCGGATAAATATCCGGCACGATACCGAGGACAACAGCGATAATAGTTGTAACGCAGATAGGTATCAGCATCGAGTAGCTGATATCGCCATATTCACGGAACTCCTCCTGCGGATCCTTGCGGAAGTATGCCATCTGTACAACAGGCATCAGATAGCCGGCAGCCAGAAGCGCACTGGCAACCCAGACGAGAATGTACAAAGGCTTGCCTGCCTGCAAAGCGCCGAGTGCCAGATTCCATTTGCTGACAAAGCCAACGAGGAACGGTGTACCGGCGATACCAAGAGAAGCAATCGTGAAGCAGGCCATAGTTACCGGCAGCTTCTTGCCGATGCCATACAGCTCACTGATATTGTTTCTGTGTGTACGCGCGATAATCAGACCGGCGCACATAAAGAGGGTAATCTTCATAACGGCATGAGCCACAAGATGCAGGTAAGCACCCTTAATGCTCAGCGGAGAAATCAGCGCAGCACCTAAAACGATGTAGGAAAGCTGGCCGATAGTGGAGAACGCCAGACGACGTTTCAGATGATCCTGACGCAGAGCTATAAGCGAAGAAATGATTATACTTGCAGCAGCAGCCCACGCCAATACATCGACAACACCGATTTCCGCCAGCAGCTTCGGACCAAAGACGAAGCCGATGATACGCAGTACGGCGAAAACACCGGTTTTAACAACGGCAACGGCATGCAGTAATGCAGATACCGGTGTCGGCGCAATCATTGCTGCCGGCAGCCAGCCATGCAGCGGCATAACCGCAGCCTTTACGGAACCTGCTAGAATCATCAGTACGAAGATAGCCTGCAGCACCCATCTCGGAGCCATGTCCGTAGTCAGGAAGCCGCCGGGAGTAAAGTCCATCGTACCGCTGATGCAGTAAACGGCGATAACGCCGGCCAGGAAAAGCTGACCGGAAATCAAGGTATAAATCAAATACTTACGGCTGGCCATCAAAGCTTCCTGGTTACGCTTATGCAGTACCAGCGGATAGCTTGCCAGAGTCAGCAGCTCGTAAAAGATGAAGAAGGTCAACAGGTTTTCGGCCATCGCAATGCCCATTACGGCACTCATGCAGATAGCAAAAGCGGCAAAGTAACCGGTCTGCTCGCTTTCGTTATTGCAGCGCATATAGCCGATGGAATAGAAGTTCATCGGTACCCACAGCATCGAAGCCAGCACCGCAAAAATCATGCCGGCCGGATCGGTACGCAGCGTCAGTCCCACGGTATCGGTAATCTGGCACAGCGTCCACTGATACTGGTTACCGTCGAGAACAGCTGGCAGCATCGACAGAATGATACCGAATTTAAGTACGGAAGCGATAACGCTCCAGGTTTCACGCAGGTTAGGCCAGCGTCTGCTGAACGCAATAAGTACAGCAGCTATAAAAGATACACCAACCGCCAGAAATGGTCTGCAATCTAAAATAGTCATCTCAGAAACACCTCCGGCAATCCTAACTTAACGACATCGGTAACGATGTCAACACTGTAGAAGCCAAGTACCAGAATCATGATACCGCCGACGAGAATCGGGATAACCATGGAAAGCGGTAAGCCCAGCTTGCCCTTATGCGGATGTACCTCAGTCAGCGAAGCTTCACGCTGAATAAACATCTGCTCAATAATGCGGAAGAAATAAATTGCGTTCAGCAGAGAGCTGATAACAAGTACAGCGATATAAAAATATTGCGCGCCGGTGTAGGCACCAAGCATAAGATACCATTTACTGAAGAAGCCACAGGTCGGAGGCAAACCGATCATAGACAGAGAAGCCAGCAGCACGGTAATCGTACTGATAGTCATCTTTTTGTTCATGCCGCCTAAGCGGTACAGATTGACCTCACCGAAGCGATACTCAATACCGCCGATAACCAGGAAGAGGCTGCTCTTCATAAAAGCATGGTTGATAGCGTGCAGTACAGCGCCGATAAAGCCGTACATATTGCCCATTGCCAAACCGATAGCGATATAACCGATCTGTGCCACAGAGGAATATGCCAGCATACGGCGGAAGTCATACTGAGCCATCGCCATAATAGAACCGATAAGAATACCTGCTACACCGAGAATGCCCAAAACATTGAGCGCACTCTGAACTACAGGGTTATCAACCTTAAAGATATAATATACAAAACGAATTAAAGCATATGCCGGAGCCTTACTCATGCAGCCTGCAATAAAAGCAGCAGCGCCCGGATGAGCGAAGGTGTAGGCATCAGGCTGCCAGCCATGCAGCGGGAACAGCGCCATCTTGATACCGAAGCCGATGATAAAGCAGGCTACGGCAATCGCAAACAGCGGCGAATTCAGATGCGGCACTACGCGTGCGGCAAGGTCAGCCATATTCAGTGTACCTGTCATAGCGTACAGATATCCTACGCCCAGCAGATATAACGAAGCACCGATGGTACCGATTAACAGGTAACGGAAGGCTGCCAGCATTGACTTTCTGCCGCCAAGGGCAATCAGGCCGTAACCGGAAAGTGACATAATCTCCAGATATACATAGAGGTTAAAAACGTCACCGGTGATAATCATACCGGAAAGACCAACCGTTAACAAGCCGAACAATGTATAATAGCCGCCTACATGCAGCCAGTCCTCATCCTTGACGAACGGACGGCTGTAAAGCGAAACCATCAGAGAAATAAATGTTACCACAACAGCCAGAATACTGTTTAAGGGGTCAAGAGCAAATTCAATACCGATTGGCGGTTCCCAACCACCCATCCAGTAATGCCAGGTTTTGCCGCCGGATTCCAACACTCTTTGCAGTACGATGCAGGCATTGGCAAAGGCACCGGCGATAGAAGCCATAACTATCCAAGAACCTAAATTTTTACTGATACGGGAAAATAACATACACAGCAACGATGCTGTCAGAGGTAAAAGTACAATTAGGACGGGAGCATGTTGTGTCATTTACTAGCCCTCCTCAATACCTCTACTTCTTCAACAGAACCGTAGATTTCTTTAATACGCATGAGGAGTGCAATTGCTACGCCTGTAGTACCAAGGCTTACAACGATTGCTGTCAGCATCAGGCCATGCGGCAGAGGGTTAATGTAAGCATTAGGATCTGTTGTCAGGCCGTTCTGGATAGGAATCATTGCGCCATCCTTCTGTGCAAAACACAGATAAAAATAGATTACGGCAACCTGCATAACGTTCATCGCCATCAGCTTCTTCATATAGTTTTTGCTGAGAACCATGCCATACACACCCAGGAAGAAAAGAATCATGACCAGGGAATAAATGCCTTTTGTTTTCAAAAACTCATTGAGCACTTCCATCTTCGTCACCCCTTTTCACGATTGCATCAAGCAGATTAATAATTGTCATCATTACGCAGATGGCAACACCGATTTCAATAAGGAAAATGCCCATAGCATGCATTTCATGCTGCGGCTCCATATGAATCGGCATATAATTGTAGTTCAGGAAAAAGTCTGCACCGCCGAACAATGTCAGCCAACCGGTAAAAGCATACAGGAAGGTGCCCACGCCGGCAAGAACAACAGAGGTTTTTCCTAAGACATTGAACTTTGTATCAAAGCCCAGGATAAGACGTGCAAGCAGCACGCCTACAGAAAGCAATGCGCCTGCCTGGAAGCCGCCGCCCGGAGAAAACTCACCCAGGCAGAGAACGTAAATGCCGTAGGTAATCGTGAACGGCACCAGCATTCTGAAGGCCACATTCAGGATAAGACCGCCAAATGGTTCTTTCATTTGATAATCTCTCCTTCCTCCGGATCCTCCGGCTCTTCCTCAGGTCTGCGTCCTACCGGATTGCTGGTCAGCACCAGCACCGTTGTCAGACCGGCGAGGAACATTACCGAGGTTTCCCACATAGTATCGAAGCCACGATAGTCGATGATGACGCCCGTTACGATATTGGGCGAGCCTGTATCCTCCGCACTACGGGAGATATAGGTCGGAGTAACATGCTGGTTAGGCGCAGTGTTCGCGTCACCAATTTCGGGCAGGTAGGTTACGACAGAGCAAAACATGCCTGTCATAATCGCCAGGATAACAGCAACTAATCCACGCATTATTTACACCACCTATCAATTTTTTTCAACGAAGCTACGAAGAAGATGGTAGAAATCGTACCGATAACAGCCTCCGTAAAGGCTACGTCGGGGGAGCCCATCATCAGATACAGCAGCACAGCACAGAAGCTGAACGCACTGTAGATAATCGCAGCACTTAAAATATCCTTGCAGAAAATAACTGCACAGGTAATGAGAATCAGGAAGACAAGTAAAAGAGCTTCAATAGTATAAATCTCCATTTTATTTATCTCCTTTCTTCTTATGATATTTATGTACCTGATTACGATTTGTTTTTGCAGGCTTCTTGCGGATATGACCGACAGGCTCGTCAGCACTGTGGTCAGCCTTTTCCAGACCGACAAGCTTTTTGGCGCCCTTGCTTTGCAGTGTCCAGACAGGATGTCCGGATTTATAGGCTGCCTTGCTCAGAATATGCGAGCCGATTGGATTCGCCATAAAAACAAGTAAAAATACAAAAGCCATCTTTGCCGCTGTCAGTGTAGGTCCTTCATAAATCATCAGACCGATAAAGGAAAGCGTACAGCCAAGAGTTTCACTGTTACCGGAGGCATGGATTCTGGAATAAAAGTCCGGCAAGCGCAGCATACCGATAGCTGAGCCGACGAAGAATACCAGACCGCTTAACAGGAACAGTGCAGCGATAACTTCGCGCAGGGAGGTAAAACCAAATTGTTCAATCATATCCTTTTACCTCCTATAAATTTAGCTACAATCAGCGAGCCGATAAAGCCTAAAATTGCATAAGAAATCGCTATATCAACATACATATCCGGACGTTTGTCAATATAGCCGAAAAGCACCAATAATAGAATTGTATCGGCACCGATAACGCCCAAGGCGTTCATTCTGTCAAAAATTGTCGGTCCGTTAAACAAGCGCTGCAGCATCGTACCGATGATCAGAAGAATGGCTACCATCATAATATAAAATATAATCTGCATAATCATTCCTCACTCTCTACTACTGCAAAATCAAATTTTTCGCCGTATAAATCAGCAACCTTTTTCTGCATGCCGCCGTCTAGCACACCTGCAGCCGCACCAACGGTCAGTGCATGAATCTCATACACACCGTCGTCGGTAACATTCATTGTTACTGTACCCGGTGTCAGCGTAATTGAGTTCGCCAAAATAACAGATGCCATAGGATTATCAGCCCTGAAGCGGAAGCGGACAACCTTAGGATCAATGTTCAGCTCCTGACCTGTAGTTGCCAGCAGCACATCAATATTGGCGAGCACCAGCTGCCACATCAGCCAGAAAAAGTACATAATCATTTTCGGAATTGAAAAACCGAAAACATAATACTTTTTACTGCCGTCCTTATTAGGGACCAGCAGAAGCGGGTATGTAACCCAAGTCGTCACTACAGCTGTGAGGATACCGTATATGACAAATTTTGTTTCTGTTCTGCCTGACAAAACCATCCAGAATGCAAACAACACCAAAGCAAGACATGTCATATGCACCATAGGCGAGCCTACAATTTTTTTATCGTTCAATACTCCCTGCTTTTCCACAGCTACCACCTTTCTTTATATTATTTTTGAATATAATAGCATTTGCGTAACCAGTCATCCGTCAATACAGATGACATAGCTGCGAAAATATAAATACCGCTTTCACAGTATCATGAAACCGGCATTTAGTAACATAAACACCTATTAGGCAGCTCTCATAGCAAGCCACTAAAAAAGCAATCCTTTTCTCGCTCTTAATTACTATAAATTAGACATTAAAAAGAAAATTCCTGCTTCTTTTTTGAAAGGAATAAAAGTTATGCAATCAATTCTTCTTTAAATCGATTAAAGAAAAATCGCAATCGTCTACAGGCAACATTCTGCCGGCCAAGCGCTCAACTCTTGCCAGATCAGCCGTGCAGCAAACCTGCAGATGTACCTTGCCTTCCGTACGCAGCAAACCTTCCTCCTTAAGTGCCGCTATAGCGTCGGCACTGGTAGCAGCCGCCGGGTCAAGCACCTTTACCTTAGGTCCTAAATCGGCTTCGATTTGTTCTTTGATAAAAGGATAATGCGTGCAGGATAAAATTACTGCCTCAACGCCCGCTTTTTTCAGTGGCTCGGTATATTCGGCGATAGCCTGCTGCAGCTCCGGACTGTCAAACTGCTCTCCCTCAATCAACGGTACAAACTTCGGGCAAGCCACAGGATAAACCTGCGCTTGCGGGTCAGCAGCAAGAATAGCCTTTTTGTGCAGTCCGCTGGCAATAGTAAACTGCGTTGCCAGCACACCAATTTTTTTATGAGGACTGGCCGCCAGCAGCTGCTGCGCCCCCTTAGACATACCGACAACCCTGAACGGATGCGTCCCCCGCAGACTGTCTACACCAAGCATCGTCAGCGTATTGCAGGCTATAACAACCTGCTTAACGTTTTTGGCTGCCAGCCAATCAATTATTTCTCCCACAAAACCGCGGATTTCCTGTTCGCTGCGTGTGCCGTAAGGCGTACGCGCAGTATCACCCACATAAATAAAATCCTCGTGCGGCAGCATCTGATGCAGGCATTTCAAAACCGACAGACCGCCGACTCCCGAATCAAGTACGCCGATTGGCTGCATTTTATCCATATAAATACCCTCCCGTATTTTTTATACTTTAATACATTAATTATATCACTTATATACGTTTGCGTATATAAAAAACAGGCAAAGAAAACTTTCTTTACCTGTTTTACTGCTATATATTATTTATCCGGCTGTCAGGCCGCCGTCGACAGTTATAACGCTGCCTGTCATAAAGCTGTTGGCAGGTGATGCCAGACTGCAGATTACGTGAGCAATCTCACCCGCTGCAGCAATCCGCTGCAACGGATAGGCTGCCGCCACATCTGCCAGTGTATAACCACCGTTCGCATCAGCAAGCTGCTGCGCCAGCAGCGGCGTATCCACGTCTGCCGGGCAAACGCAGTTCACGCGCACCGACGGTGCCAAATCCAGCGCCAAGGCTCTGGTGAACGCCACCACCGCGCCCTTGGTCGCACAATAAAGCGCACAGCCGTAATTGCCGCTGACGGCAGCATCGGAGGCAATATTCACCACGCTGCTTTTACTGCGCAGATAAGGCAGTGCGGCCTGCGTCAAGAACATCATTCCCTTGACATTGACGTTCATCATCGCATCAAAATCCGCTTCCGTAAGCTGCTCCAAGCGCTGCTCGCGGTAAAAGCCGGCGCTGTTGACCAAAATATCCAGCTGCCAGTCAGGCCTTCCTTCCTGCTCGGCAACCCTTGCCACCGCAGCCTTGCACTCTGCCTGCCTCGTTACATCACAGGAAATATACACTGCCTGCTGCCCTGTCTGCTCCTCCAGATAATGCAATGCCTGCGCACCACGCTCCTCGGAACGTCCCAAAATATATACACGCGCACCGTCTGCCAAAAAGCGCTGTGCCGCTGCCAGGCCGATGCCTGACGTACCGCCGCTGATAACAACGCAAAGTCCTTCACAGCCGTAATTCATCTTATTCATCCGCATACTCCTTTTCCTTCAGCTCAGGCGGCAGAGTAATAATAATTGTTGTACCCTCGCCCAGCTTGCTCTGCAGCTGAAGCTGCATATCATGACGCTGCGCAATCTGCTTGGCAATTGCCAGTCCCAAACCGCTGCCGCTCTTATTATGCTCGTTGCGCGCTTTATAAAAACGGTCGAAGGCATGCGGAATGTCCTCTTCCTTAATACCGCAGCCATGATCAATCAGCTTCAGCCTGTTACCGGTCAGCTCCAGCTTAATTTTACTGCCCTCGGGCGAAAACTTGATGCTGTTATGCAAAAAGATCATCAGCATCTGACGCAGGCGTCCGTAATCACCGTTCAGCATGTAAATATCCTTATCCGCACTGCCTGTAATCTGCAGCTTTTTATCAGCACCGAGCTGCCTGCCGCTGCGCACTGCGTCATGCATAACATCGACAAAGTTCAATGGAGCCTTTTCAATCGGAAAATCTGTATTCTGCAAACGTGATAAATCCAGCAGATCATTTATCAGTCGCTGCAAAAACAGGCTTTCCTTATACATCTGCTCATGAAATTCCTCAACATCGGCCTTTTCCGTAACCACACCATCACGCAAGGCCTCCAAGCTGCCGCGGATAACCGTCACAGGCGTACGCAGCTCGTGAGAAATGTTGGCAATAAACTCGCGGCGCAGCTTTTCCAGCTTTTGGCTTTCGGCATCTGCCAGCTCCAGACGTTCCGCCAAAATATCCAGCGTACGCGCCAGCTCGCCGATTTCGTCATTCTGCTTAATGTCGGTGCGGGCGGTGTAATCACGTTCAGCCAAGCGCTCGGCAATATTTTTCATCTTCTCAATCGTTCCGGTAAAACGCCAGCTGAGCACTACCGAAAGCAGCATACCCAAAACCATCGCCACCAGCAGACTGATAAGCAGAATACGCAGACCGGACCAGATAGCGTCACGCAGGCCTGCTACCGGAGAATGCAGCAAAAGCACAGCCTTTACCCGCCCTTGGCTGTCATAAATCGGTCTACCTACTGTCAGCATTATGCCGTCAAGCATAGGATTATATTCCTCGATAATAAACTCTTTGCCGTTAAAGCCATCCTCAACCTTTTCCTTGACCTGAACCGGCAGTCTTTCGTAGGCCTCCTTAGGAGTCTTAGGCGGTTCCTTCCAGGCAATCGGCGGCATCTGACGTTTGAAAAGGCCAAAACCGCTATGCTCATGATGCTTCTGCACCTCTCTGCGCTGACGCTGCACCCTGTCCTTATTAATGCTCAGCTGACGGTTGCTATCCACCACCCAGACTATTTCCTGCGTCACATTATCCAGATAGCTGATAAATTTGCTGTTGGCAATACCGTCACCATGACGGCTTTCCATAAGCGCCATATTATCACTCAGCACTTCGGCAATCTTTTCCGCACGCAGACGCATTTCCTTTTCCTTGATTTCAACCGTCTGCTGCTTAAAGAACTGGTAAAAAACACCGCCGATAATCAGCGCGAACACAAGCAGTACCGCCGAAAAATACAGCGTCAGCTTTAAAGCAATCTTATTATTCATCCTTGTGTCCCTCAAAGCGGTAGCCTACGCCCCAGATAGTTTTGATTTCCCACAAAGGATGCTCGTACTTATCCAGCTTGGCGCGCAGGCGCTTGATATGCGAATCGACAGTGCGGCTGTCACCGAAATAGTCATAGCCCCAGATACTGTCCAGCAGATTATCACGGCTGAAAACCTTCGTAGAATTTTTCGCCAGCGTCCACAAAAGCTCAATTTCCTTTTTTGTCAACGGTACCTCTTCGCCGTTAATCTGCACTGCATACTTTTCCAGATTAATGTACAGATTTGCGTAAGAAATAGTCTGAGCATTCGCCGGCTCCTGAGCTCCCAGGCGACGCAGTACCGCACGCACACGGGCCATCACCTCCGGTGCACTGAACGGCTTAATCACATAATCGTCCGCACCGATATCCAAACCCATAATCTTATCATAATCCTCACCACGCGCCGTTATCATAATAATTGGCACCATGGATTCCTTGCGCAGACGGCGGCAAACCTCAAAGCCATCTATTTCCGGCATCATTACATCCAGCAGCACGACAGCAATTTCATTTTCATACTGCAGATATTTATCCAGTGCCTCTGCTCCGTCCAACGCAATAACAGGCTCAAAGCCTTCCTTTTTGGCATAGCCGGATAAAATTGTCGTAATCTGTTTATTATCATCAGCGATAAGTATCTTTTTCATCGCAAAGCCTCCTTATGTCACCTTTCTTTCATTATATTACATTTTAACGTCTATGTGTGTTAAAAGTATGACGCAAAAAAAGATATTTTTCAGCTTAAATTAAGTCTAAAAACATAAAAAAGTCATAAATTGCCTGTACAATATAAGCAAAGTTAAGGAACAGCTAAAAGCCGGGCCTTAATCAAAGCAAAATTCCACTAAACGATTTAAAGATATAAGGAGTGATTCTAATGTTGAATATGAAAAAGATTCTCGTTACCGGTACAGTTTTGACAGCCTTCTGCACCAGCGCTTTTGCTGCCTCTGCAGATTCTCAGCCGCAGCCTTCTATGAGCGAGCGCGTAAACGCTATTCTGCATGAAAACGACGCAGACCGTCCCTGCCCGCCGCCGGCTCACAGAATGCACCGTCAAGGCCACAAGCTCACCCCGGAGCAGCGTGCCAAATTCCAAAAAATGCGCGAGGAATGGAAAAGCATGACGCCCGAGCAACGTGAAAAGGCTGTAGAAAAAATGCGCAAAGAGCACAAAGAAGCTCACGAAAAATACGCCAAGGAAACAATGGCTAAGCTCACTCCCGCCCAAAAGGCAGAAGTACAGCAGTTCATCAAGGACGATATGGCACAGCGCAAAACACGTCACGAGCGCCTGCAAAGCATGACACCCGAGCAGCGTGAAGCTGTAAAAGCCAACAGACCGCTGCCGCAAAAGCACCACAAAGGTGAATTCCGCGGCTTCAGACATCACAACGGTGAATTCCCCCAACCGCCTCAAAATTAACGCAAGACAAAAATAGTAAAAATTAATTAATTCTCTTTCCCTTCAATATAACCGTAAAAAGCTTCATCCCCTTACAGCTTTTTGCTATATACTCTGCAGCCTGTGCGGCAACACAAGCTGCAGCTCAACCCTTTTTTCTACTCAATACTCATCAAATACAAAACCCCCGCAGTCTGTAAGGCCGCGGGGTTTTGTATTTTTGCGCACAACGCAAAAAGCGTCCGTTTGCCGCCGGACGCCTTTTACGTTTTTTGATGAGTATGAGTATATCATGAAGCGAAGTCAAGTTCTTGACTAAACTCTATGTATATGATAATCTAATTTTGGCGAAAAATCTATCTACAAAAATCGAGATTCGTACTTTAATGAACACTTTTCATAAATTGTACATTATCGGGAGAGGAGCAAGGCATACTATGGACAGAAGACAAAAAAAGACCAGACAGGCAATTATCGATGCCTTTGTCAAATTGCTTACCAAAACAAGCTATGAAAAAGTCAGCGTTAAGGATATTATTGATGCAGCTGACGTCGGACGCAGTACCTTTTACAGCCACTTCGAAACAAAAGATGACCTGGCGCGCCAAATCTGCTTCGAGCTTTTCGACCATATCTTCAGTCCTGTTATCCCTCCCTGCTCCACACATAATTTTTCTGATATGCCGCAAAACACGGAAACACGTATTACGCATATTCTCTATCACCTGCGCGACAAACGCGAATACTACCTGGGCATCATCAATTATGATGACGGTACGCTGTTCTTAGGCTTCTTCCGCGATTACATGCTGCAGAACGTCAGCATCAAGATGAGTGGTTCCTACGACGAATACTCTCAAAGAGTGCCGGAGGACTTCTTAATCAACAGCCTCACCAGCAGCTTTGTCGGCATGATTCGCTGGTGGCTCAAAAACAAAATGAATCCCGGTCCCGAGGTTGTCGCCGGTTATTATATGGCATTGATTAATCCTGCCATTGCCGAATTCCAGACCAAGGGAGAATAAAAATTGTTTACGCAACAAAAAAGAACTGCTAAAGCTTTGTACAGCAATACACTGCACAGAGCTTTCGCAGTTCTTTATTTTTTATTAGAGATATTTAATCCACAGCGGATAAGTACTCAGCACTACTACCAAAAGAAGTACGAAAATATCGCCTAAGCGCAGCGGTGCCGGCGGCATATTCTTGTATGTGTTGCCGCCAAAGCCCTTCAGCTCCATAGAAAGTGCCAGTGTTTCCGATTTTGCTACCGCACGCATAACCAGCGGACGGATAACAACCAGATAAGCGAAGAAGCGCTTGAACATATTGCCACGGTTAGAATAGCCGCGACAGCTTTGTGCATCCAGCGTAATACCGCTATCAGTCAGAAAGTTAGGCACAAAGCGCAGCGCCGTAGTCAGCATGAAGGCATATTCGCATGGCATATGAAAACGGTCTACCAAAGCCTTGGCAATGTCCTGAATACGGCTCGCAGCCAGCAGGCACAAAAATGCCATCGTCATAACCAGCATACGCAAGCCACCGATAAGCGATACATCGAGCGGTGAACCGAAAAGCAGCTGCAGTAAAATCATCATACCGGTGAAAACTGCCAGACCGCCGATAGCAGCCATCGTCATTCTGTCATGCTTAATATATAACAGCAGCGCCAGCTCCAAAACAAGAATCGTGGCTACTGCTTCTACCGGCAGGATGAATACCCAGGCGGTAACCGCCAGAGTAACTATAATCTGTGTAAAGGCTGTCAGCTTCATCTGCTTCCCTCCTTACAAATAACTTGCTTGCAAAATTCTTCGGCAGTTGCGGCCTCAATGCCCAGGGCCGCAGCCAAGGCTGCTACCGTAGGACGGCACAGGCCCCAGCGCTCTACAGGCTGGCTGCCGTCAAACAGCTTTGCCAGCGTACCATCGTAAACCAGCTTGCCGTAATGCAGTACAATCGCACGCTTAGCATAACGGCGTACAATATCCATATCATGCGAAATCAGCACAATCGTAATGCCGCGCTTTTCGTTGATTGCCTGCAGGTAGCTCATCATAGCTTCCTTTTCCAACGCATCCTGGCCATTGGTAATTTCGTCCAGAATCAGCGTGCGCGGATTAAGCGCCAATGCCGCTGCTACGCCAAGGCGGCGCTTCTGTCCGAAGGACAGCAGTCGCGGGTATTCGTCCTTCAGCTCTGTCAGGCCCATAGCCTCCAAAGCTTCGTTTACCTGACGCTCTATAGTTGCTTCCGTCAGCTTTTTGGCACGCGGGCCGTAAGCAACCTCATCAAATACCGTATCCTCTAAAATCTGCAAATCCGGATTTTGGAATACATAACCGATTTTGTCGGCCAAATCTGCCGGCTCACGCTTAACGATATCCTCACCGTCAACAAAAACCTGTCCGCTGCGCGGATGGCACAATGCCATAAACAGACGGCTCAAGGTTGTTTTGCCGCTGCCGTTATGTCCCAACAGCGCCACAAACTCTCCGTCCTCTATCTTGCAATCCATATCCTTGATTACAGGCTGTCCACGCATATAAGCGAAATTGACATCCTTTGCTTCTAACATCAGTCAGCTCTCCCTTCTGCCGCAACAATCCCATAGGTGCGAAAATCAGCCAGCGCATCCTCTTCGCTGCGCCAGTCGCCCAAATCCACGCCCAACTTTTCTTCCAGGCCCAGCTTAATCTGCCACAGCGACGGCAACAGCGGACGCAATGCAGGATTTTCGTACATTTTAGGAGCAGCAGCCTCAAAGGCATCAGCCGCCACCAGCTCGCCCTCGTTCAGTACAATCATATCCGTTACGTAAGGCAGCACATAATCCACGCGATGCTCAACAGCAATAATTGTTGTACCATACTGCTTATGGATTTTATCTACCAGCTTATACAGGGAACGTGCACCGTCCGGGTCCATTGCAGATACAGGCTCATCCAGCACAATAATCTCCGGATGCACGGCAAGCGTTGCCGCCAGCAGCAGACGCTGACGCTGACCGCCGCTGAGCTCGTCCAGCTGATAGCTTTCGCGCCCCGGCAGGCCAACATCCTCGAGCGCCTGTCTGGTACGCTCCGCAACCTCATGCGGTGCGAAGCCGTGGTTCAGCAGGCTGAAAGCAATTTCCTCGCCGGCAGTTAAGGAAACCAGCTGGCTTTCGTAGTCTTCCATAATAAAGCCCACACGCATGGCAATATCGCTGACGCGCTTGCCCTTAGTGCTTTCGCCGTTAATTTTAACATCGCCGCTGTAGCGTCCGCCCATGTAATAGGGGACGATACCGGTCATAGCCTTGCACAGCGTTGTCTTGCCGGCACCGCTCGGTCCGGTGATAACAGTGAAGCTGCCTTTTTTTATTTCAAAGTTGATATCACGCAGCACCAGATCCGATTTTTTATAGGCAAAGTAAAAATTCTCTACGTTGATTACGCTTTCCATTATTTTTCATCCTCCTGAAAGTAAAACAGCTTCCGCACGGGAGCGTACAGGAAGAAGGTTATCAGACCATTGAGCAGTCCTACAATCGCAACAACCGGCAGCATAGCATAAATCCATACGTGCAGCGGCAAGCCCAAAATAAGCTTCAAGATAAAAGTAAACAGACCGCCGCTGGTCATCGTGGCAACAAAGCCGGTGATAAAAGGACGCAGCTTCCATTCGCTGATACCTGCTTTGAACATAGCCTCAACCAAAAGGCAGCAAACAGTCGCACCAGCCAGCTCACTGGCAACGTTGCCCAGCGGGAAAGCAGATTTGGAGGACGGTACAAGTGTCAGGCCGGCGATAAAACCGATACCGATAGCCTGCGACAGCTTGGGACGCGTCAGATTGATAACAATAGAATACATAGCAATTGTCCAGTTAGGCGTTACACCGCCTACGTTAGGACTTACAGTGTGCAGAATAATACCGATTGCCAGCAGCATCGCCGTAATTGCGACCCAGCGGTAGCCATCCTGCATTGGCTCAACTTCTATCAGCTGCGGCACAGGTTTATTATTTCTTTCATCCATGAGTAATTACACCTCTCCCTAAAATAGTGCCAGAAAATAATATGTTATCATTATACTATATTTAAATGCTTTTGTAATGCTTTAGCGAAAAAAAGTATCCTGCGTTATAGCAGGAGAAGAAAATTGTTACAAAGGTAATAAAAAATCTGCCACGCTTTCGCATAGCAGATTCTTTATTTTATGACGGGTTACGCTCTCTTGCCCCCAAGCTCACGCAGCAGCTCCTCCGGCGTAATATTGTGATAAGCCAGAAGCACCAGGCAGTGATACCACAAATCTGCCATTTCGTGCAGTACCTTATCCTTTTCGCCGTTTTTGGACGCTATAATCGTTTCCGTAATTTCGTTGCCCAGCTTTTGCAGCAGCTTATCCTGACTGCCGCTCATGAGGAATTTCATCTCCGCATCATCAGCCTGACGCTTGTACAAAATCATGCGGTACAGTTCGCTGATAACCTTCGGCAGGCCTTCTACCTCAGGCACCGGCAAATTGGACGTATGCCACAGCGGATTATGGAAGCAGGAATATTCACCTGTATGGCAGGCCACCCCCTGCTGCTCTACCTTTACGAGCAGCGCGTCACCGTCGCAGTCGTAGAACAGCTCCACAACCTTCTGCAGATTACCGCTAGTCGCACCCTTGTTCCACAGCTCCTGACGGCTGCGGCTCCAGAACCAGGTATAACCTGTTTCTAATGTTTTGAGCAACGACTCCTCATTCATGTACGCCAGCATAACAACATCGTTCGTGCGTACATCTACAACAACAGCAGGCACAAGACCTCTGCTGTCAAATTTGATTTTAGAAATATCGATCTGCATTATAACCTCACCTCTATACCTCGAGAACGCAGATACTCCTTCACCTGCTTAATGGTGAAGGTTTTATAGTGAAAAACAGAGGCCGCCAGCACAGCGTCAGCGCCACCTTCTGTCAGCACATCATAGAAATCCTCCAGCTTACCTGCACCGCCGCTGGCGATAACAGGCACATTTACGGCACTGCTCACGGCCTTCGTCAGAGCAATGTCATAGCCGTTTTTCGTGCCGTCGGCATCCATACTTGTCAGCAGGATTTCTCCGGCACCGAGCGCTACGCCTTTTTTTGCCCATTCTACGGCATCAAGGCCCGTCGGCTTACGCCCGCCCTGCACATAAACCTCCCACTTGTTCTCACCGCATTTACGTGCATCAATCGCGAGAACAATGCACTGGTTGCCAAACAGCTTGGCACCGTCGGCAATCAGCTGCGGATTTTTTACGGCAGCAGAATTGAGCGAGGTTTTGTCCGCACCGGCACGCAGAGCATTTTTAATATCCTCCACACTGCTGATGCCGCCGCCGACCGTCAGCGGCATAAAAACCTTGGCCGCCGTTCTGCTGGTAACATCCAGCATCGCCTTGCGCTCCTCAAAGGTCGCAGTAATATCAAGGAAAACAAGCTCGTCGGCACCCTCGGCATCATAAGCCGCCGCACGCTCCACCGGGTCACCGGCATCACGCAGGCCGACAAAGTTCGTGCCCTTGACAACACGTCCTTCCTTAACATCAAGACAAGGAATAATTCTCTTCGTAAGCATCTTATTCCTCCTTTGCCGCAGCAATTTTTAAAGCGTCCGGCAGATTAACGGCACCGGTATAAATTGCCTTACCGATAATGCAGCCTGCTACGCCATCCTTTTCGTATTTTTTTACGTTGCGGATATCATCGAGCGAAGCTACACCGCCGCTGGCAATAATCGGTACGCCGCAGGCACGCGCCAGCGCCGCTGTCGCTTCGGAATTTACACCGCTGAGCATACCGTCACGGCTGATATCGGTAAAGATAATCGTTGCCACACCGTAGTCCGCCATTTTTTTGGCAAGCTCGGTTGCGGCAACGCCGCTGCCCTCGCCCCAGCCTTCGATAGCTACATCGCCGTTCTTCGCATCAATACCGACAGCAATATGTCCGGGGTATTTGGCGCAGGCTTCTTTAACCAGCTCCGGATTCTTTACAGCAGCGCTGCCCAAAATCAGGCGCTCCACACCCAGCTCCAAAAGCTTTTCTACTGCCTGCAGATTGCGGATACCGCCGCCAAGCTCGACAGGAATTTTTACAGTTTTAAGAATGCGCTCAATCACAGGCAGGTTTTTGCCCTCGCCCGCCAGCGCACCGTCAAGATCAACAAGATGCAGCCATTCGGCACCGAAGGCCGCCCACTTGGCAGCCATCTCCGCCGGGTCATCGGCAAAAACGGTTTCCGCATCAAAGCGTCCCTCCGTCAGACGCACACAGCGTCCGCCGCGGATATCTATTGCAGGATATATAATCATAATTTTCCCCTCATAATTCAACAAAATTTTTCAGCAGGCGCATGCCGACTCTGCTCGACTTTTCCGGATGGAACTGGAAGGCCTGTACCTTACCGCGTCCTACGGAAGCAGTAACCTCCATGCCATAGTCGCAGACCGAGGTAATAATGCTTCTGTCCTCCGGCTCCGCATGAAAGCTGTGCACAAAGTAAACGTATTCACCCTCCGCACCCTCTAAGAGCGGGGACGGACTACGCAACTCCAGCTTATTCCAGCCCATATGCGGAATCTTCAGCTCGGTATGCAGCAAGCGCACCTGACCTTTGAAAAAGCCCAGGCCCTTAACTCCCGGTGCTTCGTCACTGCCCTCAAATAAAAGCTGCATGCCCAGGCAGATGCCGAGAAAAGGCTTGCCGCTATGCAGGCTGTCCATAATCACGGGAATCAGGCCTGACTTTTCCAGGTTTGCCATGCAATCGCCAAAGGCACCTACACCCGGAAGCAGAATTTTTTCAGCCTGCGCAATCACAGCAGCATCGCTTGTCACCACAGGCTCCGCGCCGATAGAACGCAGCGCATTCTGTACGCTGTAAAGATTGCCCATGCCATAATCTATAATCGTTATTTTTTTACTCATATATTTTCCCTCATGCTAACTCAACACACGTGTGATGCAGCCGGTGCTTTATAACACGCATTAAAGTGTCCCCTTGCTGCTCATAACACCATGCACACGGCTATCAAAGGCTACTGCCTCGGACAACGCTCTGGCAAAGCCCTTGAAAATCGCTTCGATGATGTGATGCGTATTCTTGCCGTAAAGCACGCGGATGTGCAGCGTGAGGCCTGCTTGCATTGCCAAAGCACGGAAAAATTCCTCCGTCATCTCGGCATCGTAAATGCCAAGCTGTACCTTAGGAATATCCGCATCAAAAACAAGATACGGACGGCCGCTGAAATCAAGGCACACCTGCACCAGCGCCTCATCCATCGGCAAAAAGCAGTTGCCGTAACGGTGAATGCCTGCTTTATCGCCCACAGCCTCCTTCAGTGCCTGACCAAGTACAATACCGCAGTCCTCCACCGTATGATGGCTGTCAACATCCAAATCACCAACAGCATGCATCACCAGGTCACTGAAGCTGTGCTTAGCCAAAAGCGTCAGCATATGGTCAAAAAAGCCGATGCCTGTATTAATTTCGCAGCTGCCGCTGCCATCAAGACACCATTCGGCGCTGATGCCTGTTTCCAGTGTTTTTCTTTCTACATTACCGCTTCTCATGCTTTTACCTCCGCACACAGCTCGGTGATTTTAGCAATAATCTGCTTGTTTTCTTCAGGTAAGCCGATGGTGATACGCAGGCAGCCCTGCAGCACCGGATGCGTGCTGAAATCACGCACCAGAATACTGTTGGCCAAAAGATATTTAAAGATCATCTTACCTCCGGCAGCCTGCTCCGGCAGTCTTTCGCTAAATTTCGCCGCATAAGCCTTGGCAAGCTGCTGCATCAGTTCTCCCTCCGCACGGAAGGTAACAAAATTAGTTGCCGTCGGCCATACCTTAAAGCCTAAGGCTTTCAGGCAGTCCGCAAATTTATCGCGTTCCTCACGGATTGTTTTGATGCGCTCCTTATACAGCTCCTTGTTTTCGTAAACAGTTTTGGCTGCCATCAGCGTAAAGGCATTTACATGATACGGCAGCAAAGCCTTGCCCAGCTGACGCACCAGCCCCAGCGCACCCACTGCATAACCGCAACGCAGACCTGCCAGCCCATAGGCCTTGGAAAAGGTGCGGAAAACCATCAGATTGCTGTAGCGTCCGACCAAGCTCAAAGTAGAGCCTGCTACCAGCCACAGCTTGTGCATCGGACGCAAATCATTCGGTGCCAGCTCCTTGCCATCGGCAAATTCCATATAGGCCTCGTCCATAATAACAGGGCAATCTACATTAGCGAGAATTTTTTCCATAGCTGCCAGGCTGTTATAGTTGCCTGTCGGGTTGTTCGGATTGCAGACAATCAACAGCGAAGGCTGCTGCTCCTTACAAAAGCTGATAACGCTGTCAGCATCAACAAAGCCTTCGGCTGTCAGCGGATAGCGCACCTCCTCGCTGTCGGAAAGGGCAGCGTATTCGCCGTACATGGAAAACGACGGCCAGGGTACGGCAATCTTTTTGCCCGGCCCGCCAAAAACATAGCAGGCCTTTTCCAGCAGCTCGCTGGAGCCGTTGCCGATTTTTACACAGTCAATATCCACATCCAGCTCTTTGGCAATAACCTCGCACAGGTTTTCTGATTTAATCGGCGGATAACGGTTAAAAGGAAAGCGCGCGGTGCGTTGGGTAATTTTTTCCGCAATCTCCTGCGGCAGCGGGTAATTGCTTTCGTTGGCGTTAACAATAATATCCGCCGCCACGCTTTCTACGGCATATTCCTCCATCGCCTCAATACTTTGGCGAACAGTAAAGCTACTCATCTTCTGCCTCCTTATTTACCCACACGTTTACGAATAGCGTTGGCATGAGCCTGCAGGCCCTCTGCTTCAGCCAAGGTAATAATATCGTCGGCAGCGGCCAAAAGCGCCGGAGCAGTGTAGGCAATAATGCTTGTTTTCTTCATAAAGGTTTCTACGTTCAGTACGGAATAGAACTTCGCCGTACCGCCTGTCGGCAGAACGTGGTTCGGTCCTGCATAGTAATCGCCCAGCGGTTCCGGTGAATAAGCACCCAGGAACATAGCACCGGCATTACGGATATACGGCATAATTTCAAACGGCGCCTTAGTCATGATTTCCAAGTGCTCAGGTGCAGAAAGGTTAGCCATTTCGATAACGGTAGGCATATCCTTGGCAAGGATAATCTTGCCTGCCTGCTGCAGCGAGGTACCGGCGATTTCCTTACGCGGCAGCTGTGCCAGCTGTACTTCAATTTCCTCGCCCACAGCGTTAGCCACACGCTCGCTGTCGGTAATCAGGATAGCGCAGGCCAGCGGATCATGCTCTGCCTGGCTCAGAAGGTCTGCTGCCAGATAGGTCGGGTTGGCGCTGTCATCTGCTACAATCAAGATTTCGCTCGGGCCGGCAAGCATATCAATATCAACGTGACCGATAACGGCCTTTTTAGCCAAAGTTACAAAGATGTTGCCGGGGCCGGTAATTTTTTCTACCTTCGGTACGGTTGCGGTGCCAAAGGCCAGCGCAGCAATCGCCTGTGCGCCGCCCATTTTATAAATTTCGGTAACGCCGATTAATTTTGCCGTTACCAGTACGTTCGGATTAACCTTGCCGTCCTTTCCGGGCGGTACGGCCATCACAATGCGGGGAACGCCTGCTACCTTTGCCGGGCAGGCATTCATCATTACAGACGAAGGATAAGCAGCAGTGCCGCCGGGAACATAAATACCGACGGAATCAACCGGGGTAACCTTTTGGCCCAGCAGTGAACCGTAAGGACGGTTCGTAAGCCAGGTTTTCGGCATCTGCTCCTCATGGAACTTCATAACATTGGCGATGGCACGCTCCAAAGCAGCCTTCACTTCCGGTTTGACAATAGCTTCCGCTTCCGCAAATTCTTCCTCGGTTACACGGATATTTTCCGGTGTCAGCTCTACGCGGTCAATCAGCTTAGTATAGTAAAAAAGGCTTTCATCACCGTTTTTGCGCACATCAGCAACAATCTGGTCAACAACCTGTGCTGCCGTCATGTGTCTGCCGAACATAGCATCCGTGCCTGCCTGAATGCGCGGAGATAATTCCACCTCGTCAAAAGCCTTCTTCTTCATTAAAGCAGCAATCTCTGCTGCGCTCATCTTTCTTGCGTCTGTAACCTGCATTTTATTTATCCTCCTCATTTAAAACAATACGTAAATCCTCAACCAGCTTGTGCAAGCGCGCAAATTTCAGCTTGAAGCTGGCGCGGTTGGCAATCAGTCTGGCAGTAGCGGTGAAAATAGAATCAACCTCCGCCAGTTTATTTTCTTTCAGGGTGCGCCCTGTTTCTACTATATCTACAATCATTTCGCTCAGGCCCACGATAGGTCCAAGCTCAATCGAGCCGTTGAGCTTAACGATTTCTGTCTGAATGCCCAGTTTATTGAAATAAGCCTTGGCGCAGTTAGGATACTTCGTTGCTACCCGCAGGTGAGCGTAATCCGTCAGCTTGGCGCGTCGCTTGGCCTCAGGCACTGCCATCATCAGGCGGCAGCGGCCAAAGCCTAAATCCAAAAGCTCCACTACGTCCTTATCCTGCTCCAGCAGCACATCCTTGCCAATGATGCCGATATCTGCCGCACCGTATTCAACATATGTCGGTACATCAACAGTTTTGGCAATAATGAAGCGTACCTTGGTTTCCTCGTTGCTGATTACCAGCTTGCGTGAATCCTCGGTAACGTTTTCGGCGCTGTAGCCTACCTTAGCCAGCAGGCGTACAGACTTATCGAACAGCTTGCCCTTCGGCAATGCTATAGTAATGTATTCGTCCATAAAAATACCCCTCTATATTTTCCAGCCATAAGCTTAATGCGTATAATTTTTTCCTTTAAGCTTATTCTACATATACTAACGATTTACAGCCATATTCCTTCACGGCGAGCGCTGCTCCCTGCAGGTCCGCAGCCTCGGTCAGCAGCTTCACGCTACGACCTTCGCGGCGCAATGCTGTCGCTTTGGCAATCGCCTCCTGCAGCTTGCCTTCGCTCCAAGCTACCAGTACATCCCAGGTGCGGTTATTGGTAACAACGCCGTTGCGCTCCAAAGCCAGCAGTACGCGGTCCACGCCGACGGCAAATCCTGTTGCCGGGCATTCCAAGCCGAAGCGCTGCATCATCTTATCGTAGCGTCCGCCGCCTGCCACCGGATAACCCATTTCCGGCAGGTACACTTCAAAAAGCATACCCGTGTAATAGTCAAGCGAACGATATAAGCCAAGGTCAAAGCTCAAATAGCTTGCTGCACCGTAAGCATCCACCAGCTTGTAGATTTTGCGCAAATCATTCAGCGCGCCTTGGCACTTAGCGTTAGTTACTATTGCAGCAACTTTGTCCAAAAGCTCTATGCCACCCTGCAGGAAGAGGAAATCGGCAAAAAGCTGCTTGATTTCCGGACGGATATTTTCCATCGCATCTGCCATCTGCTGCATACCCACAGCATCATGACGGCGCAGGCAATCCTTCAGCTGCTGCAGCTGAGCAGCATCAAAGCCTGCTTCCTCCGCCAGGCCGTTGATAAAATCAACGTGGCCCAGGCTGATAGCGAACTTCTGCAAGCCTGCAGCCTGCAATGCTTCGGCTGCCAGCACGATAACCTCGGCATCGGCAGCAGCGCCGCTGGCACCCAGCATTTCTACACCGGCCTGCTCAAATTCGCATTGCCGTCCTGCCTGAATTTCTTCATAACGGTAAAGATTTGCCAGATAGCAAAGACGTTTGATCTTTTCGCCGCCCTGCAGTCGTGTCGCTGTCAGGCGGGCAATCGGTGCCGTCATATCATTGCGCAGCGCCAGCAGATTATTGCTGCGGTCAAAAAAACGGAAGTCCCCTTTGGCACCGGCAGCGCCGAAGGTATCAACATATTCAAAATCGGGTGTTTTTACCTCATCATAGCCCCATTTGTCAAAAACATTGATAATCGCATTTTCGATTCCGCGGCGTGTCTTCATCTCTCCCGGCAGAATATCCTTGGTCCCATACGGAACCTGATATACCTTATTAGTCATCTTCTTTCTTCCCCTCTTTTATAACTTGCATAACAGAATTATAACCATCCGCGCCGTAAACAAGACAACGCTTAACACGCGAGATGGTTGCGGTGCTGGCACCGGTTTTCTCTACGATTGTTTCGTAGATACAGCCCTCATCCAGCATGCGCGCCACCTCCAGGCGCTGTGCCATGGCCTTAAGCTCGCTGATAGTACAGATATCCTCAAAAAATTTATAGCATTGCTCCTCATCCTTTAAGCTGAGAATAGCTTTGAATAACTGGTCTGTTAAATGATCATGAATATTTGCTGCCATTTTTTAGTTTCCTCCTGTGCGTTACGTGCATATAACGATAGTACTTTAACTCACTAACTCGTAAAAATACTTTAATACTTTATCTTGTGAAAGTCAAGAAAAATTTACAAAAAATCTTTTTTCCGCAGGTTTTGTAAAAAATTTCGCATTTCCCTTTACAATTACCTAGTATTTTGATATAATTTGAGCAATTCCTGAAATCCATTGGACGCAGCTTTACAGCTTTACAGTTTTTTAGTAAATTTTACGCAAAACTGTTGACAATATCCTAAAATAGATGTATGATTATTTCATTCAAACTTAACAGAGATTTCATCAAGAGTAGCTGAGGGACTGGCCCGATGAAGCTACGGCAACCACACATCAGTGAACGGTGCCAATTCCAACGGATAATTCCGGCAGATGAAGATTACAGATGCAAAGTATCCTTCGCCGTGCCGGTGAAGGATTTTTTTACGTCGGCCGTTGATTCCGACAGCGGACGTACACCGGAGAATGCGACTCTCAAGCAGCATCCGCTGACTTCTATTGGAAAATAATCTCTCACACTCAAATAAGGACCGCTGAAACTTACGGTCACATTAGAAAGGAACACAAGAATGATAGAACTAGTTAATGTAGAAAAAACCTACTACAGCAAGGCTGGCGACATCCATGCTCTGCACAAAACAAGCCTGAGCATCAAGGCCGGCGAAATTTTCGGTATCATCGGTCTTTCCGGTGCCGGCAAATCCACATTGGTGCGTTGCATCAACATGCTGGAAAAACCGACTGCAGGCCAGGTATTCGTTGACGGCCAGGAGCTGACTGCCATGAGCGAAGCACAGCTGCGTAAAGCACGTCAAAGCATCGGCATGATTTTCCAGCACTTCAACCTGCTGGCAAGCCGTACTGTTTATGATAACATCGCTTTTCCGCTGGAAATCCAAGGTCTGAGCAAGAGCGAAATAGACAAGCGCGTACGTCCTCTGCTGGAGCTGGTACAGTTGGAAAGCCGTGCCAACTACTATCCCAGCCAGTTGTCCGGCGGCCAGAAACAGCGTGTAGGCATTGCCCGCGCCCTGGCAAGCAATCCTAAGGTACTTCTGTGCGACGAAGCAACCAGCGCCCTCGACCCGCAGACTACCAAATCTATTCTGCATCTGCTGCAGGACATCAACAAAAAGATGAATCTGACCATCGTGCTGATTACACACCAGATGGAGGTTGTAAAAACTATCTGTGACCGCGTTGCTGTTATCGAAAGCGGCGACATCATTGAAGAAGGCCCGATGATTGACGTTTTCACCAATCCGCAGCACCCCACTACCAAGGAATTTACCAAGAGTGTTATCAACGCCGAGCTGCCTGACATCGTTAAACAGATGAAATTAAGCGATACCTATACCGAAGGCAGCAAGCTGCTGGTGCGTATCTCCTTCATCGGCGACAGTGCCAGCGAGCCTATTATTTCCGGCATGGTAAAACATTTTGATGTTGACGTAAGCATTATTTCCGGTAATACCGACCAGCTGAAGGATGTCCTCTTCGGCACCCTGCTGATTGAGATTTCCGGCGACCGCGAGCGCATTAAAAATGCATTGGAATATCTGCATCAACAGCATCTGAAAACGGAGGTAATTGGCTATGAGTCCTGATATGATTGACCTTTTAATAAAATCCTTTTGGGAAACCTGCTACATGGTTTTCGCTTCTACCGCACTTTCCACTTTAATCGGCATTCCGCTGGGCGTAATCCTTACCGTAACCCGCAAGGATCACATCCTGCCGAACCAGCCGCTTAACACTATTCTGGGCGCGATTGTCAACGCAACACGTTCCACTCCTTTCATTATATTAATGGTAGCAATTATTCCGCTGACACGTATGATTGTCGGCTCTTCCATCGGTACTACCGCAGCAATCGTGCCGCTGACTATTTCCGCAGCACCGTTCATTGCACGTATCATTGAATCTTCTCTGCTGGAAATCAACCCCGGCATTATCGAAGCAGCACAGGCTATGGGTGCAAGCCCGATGCAGATTATCACTAAGGTACTGCTTCCCGAAGCAATGCATTCCATCGTACTGGGCGTAACGCTTGCCATCATCAGCTTAATCGGCTACTCCGCAATGGCCGGCACCTTAGGCGGCGGCGGTCTTGGTGACCTGGCAATCCGCTACGGCTACCAGCGCTTCCAGATGGATGTTATGATTGCCACCGTTGTCGTGCTCATCGTCATGGTACAGGCAATGCAGTCCTTAGGCGACTACGCATCCAAAAAGCTTAACAAAAACAAACTGTAATCTACAGGCCAAATGAGGGTTTACAACGATGAAGCGAGTTTCATCGACGTAATAACGAAAAAAGCCGCTGCTGTCTGACAGCAGACCACCATTATTTTAGGGAGGAACAACTTATGAAGAAAATTACCAAACTTTTACTCACCGTTGCGCTCTGCGCACTGACCATCATCGCCGCAGGCTGCGGCGGTGACAACAAGGCAGCCGACAAAAAGGCTGACCCGAACGCACCTGTTAAAATCGGCGTAACCGCAGGTCCGCACGCTGAAATCATGGACAACGTTAAAAAGCTGGCTGAAAAACAAGGCCTGAAAATCGAAGTTGTCGAATTCTCCGACTATGTAACCCCGAACGTATCCCTGGCACAGGGCGAGCTGTTTGCCAACTCCATGCAGCATGCTCCGTATCTGGCAGCAACTCTGAAAAAAGAGCCTAAATTCGAGCTGGTTGAAGCTTTCAAAACCGTAAACTTCCCTATGGCTATCTATTCCACCAAATATAAAAAGGTTGAGGATATCCCGGCAGGCGCAACCATCGGCATTCCTAACGATCCGTCCAACGGTGCTCGCGCACTTCTGGTTCTGGCTGACAAAGGCTTCATCGAAGTTAAGGATAAAAACGATGTTTCCACCTCTGTAGCAAGCATCACCAAAAATCCGAAAAACTACAAGATTCAGGAGCTGGACGCTGCTTCAATTCCTAAAGCAATGGGCGACCTTGATATTGCCGTAATCAATGCCAACTATGCACTGGTTGCCAAGCTGAATCCGTCTAAGGACAGCCTGCTGGTTGAACGCGCTGACAACCCGTTTGTTAACATCTTCGTAACCACCAAGGCTAACGAAAAGGATCCGCGTATGGAACAGCTGAAGAAGATTTACACCTCCGCCGAAAACAAAAAATTCATCGAGGATCACTTCAAAGGCTCCATTACTCCGGCATTCTGATTTACCGAAGCAAAACTCCAAAGCTCCCGCAGACTTCTGTGGGAGCTTTTCTTACACTAATAGAATTTCTAAAAAATTTCGCGTTTAGTACTTTACAAATTTAGCATACTAAAGTATAATGGGTACATAGTTAAATGCTAATTAACAAATGAGGTGTGGAAAATGAAAAAATTAGTAGCTTTAGTAATGGGCCTGATGATGATGCTCATGATGGTTGCCGGCTGCGGCAGCGACGGCCCGAAAAAAATGGTAATCGGTCTGGACGATAACTTCGCTCCTATGGGTTACCGCAATGAAAAGAACGAAATCGTCGGCATGGATATCGACCTTGCACGCGAAGCCTGCAAGCGTGCCGGCATGGAAGTAGAATTTAAACCAATCGACTGGGGTGCAAAGGAAGCAGAGCTCAAATCCAAACGCATTGACGCTATCTGGAACTGCTTCACCGTTAACCCGGAGCGTGAAAAGGTATATGGCATGTCCAAGCCTTACATCAACAACTCCCAGCTGGTTGTTGTTCCTAAGGATTCTCCGATTAAAACCCTCGAAGATTTAAAGGGTAAAATCGTAGCGGTACAGGATGACAGCACAGGCTCCTACCTGCTCGAACAGCCTGCACACAAAGAGTTGGCAGCTTCCATGAAGGAAGTTCGCAAATATCCCGACTTCGCAGCTATTTACATGGAAATAGACAACAAACGCGTTGATGCTGCTATCGTAGACGCAGTTCTTGCTCGCGGCTATTATGACAAAAAGAAACCCGGTGCCTACAGAATTCTTGAGCAGAACATGGGCGATGAGGTTGTAGCAATTGCCTTCCGTAAGGACGACAAAGACTTCAAAGACCGCATTGACAAAGCTATGGATGAAATGAAAAAAGACGGTACCTGCAAAAAGATTTCCGAAAAATGGATGGGCGCAGATATCACAAAATATTAATTTGTTATCACTTGAGGGCTGTCGCATTTAGCGGCAGCCCATATTATAATTATATGGAGAGAAATAATTTATGGATTACGTTTTAAATATCATCCCTCAGATGATGGATGGCTGCCTGGTATCATTTCAAGTTTTTATTATCACCATCGTACTGAGCATTCCGTTGGGCATTCTGCTCAGCCTTGGCCGTGTTTCCGGCATTAAACCCCTGCAGGCCTTCATCGGCGGCTACGTTTGGATTCTGCGCGGCTCCCCGCTGATGCTGCAGATTTTCTTCGTTTACTTCGTACTGCCGTCCGTAGGCATTCGCCTGCCGGACTTTGAATCAGCCATCGTAGCCTTTGTATTAAACTACGCTGCCTACTTCTGCGAAATCTTCCGTGCCGGCATCCAGGCAATTCCTGCAGGCCAATACGAAGCAGCGCACACTCTGGGCATGAACTATGTACAGACCATGCGCCGCATCATCCTGCCGCAGGTTATCCGCATCATCCTGCCGCCTATCAGCAACGAAACCATTACTCTGGTAAAGGATACCTCCTTGGTATACGTTCTGGCGATGAACGATCTGATGCGTACCGCACGTAATCTGGTACAGCGTGACTTTTCTATTACCCCCTTCATCGTTGCTGCTGTCTTCTACCTGCTGGCAACTCTGATTTTAACCATTGTTTTTGAACGTCTGGAAAAACGCTTCTCCAGATATGACCAATAGGAGGAGTAACCACTATGACTACTAAAATCAAAGCAACCAATATCTGGAAAAAATTCAATAACCTCGAAGTACTAAAGGGCATTGACCTTGAAGTAAATGAGGGCGAAGTTGTTGCCGTAATCGGTCCTTCCGGTGGTGGCAAGAGCACCCTGCTGCGCTGCCTCAACAAGCTGGAAACAATCGATAAGGGCAGCATTACCATCGACGGCGAAGAGCTGTGCCGTGAAACCTCCGGTGGTACGGAATATGTCAAGAACAATGATGTCCGCCGCATCGCCTGCAAAATGGGCATGGTATTCCAGCAGTTCAACCTTTTTCCGCATATGACTGTTCTGGAAAATCTGATTGAAGCGCCTGTCAACGTACAAAAGCGCGATAAAGCAGAAGTTATCAAGGAAGCAGAGGTTCTGCTGGCAAAGGTCGGCCTTTCCGAAAAGCGTGATGTTTATCCGCGCAAGCTCAGCGGTGGCCAGCAGCAGCGTGTAGCTATCGCCCGTGCCTTGGCAATGAAGCCTGCTATTATGCTTTTTGACGAGCCGACATCTTCTCTGGACCCGGAGCTGACCGGTGAGGTTTTGCGCACCATGCGCGAGCTGGCCGACGAAAAAATGACCATGGTAGTCGTAACGCACGAAATGGGCTTTGCCCGTGAGGTTGCCACCAAGGTTGTTTTCATGGCTGACGGCCATGTGCAGGAGCAGGGCAGTCCGGAAGAAATTTTCGTTAACCCCAAAAACGAACGTCTGAAATCCTTCTTAAAAGTAATTTTAAAGTAATCAGATAAAGGTTTCTAAATTAATTCACAGATTACACCTACCTTTGTCATATATGTTTGTTACAATAATACTTGAGGATGAAAGGAACCTATTGAACAAGGCAAGCAAAGAAAGGTGATTTCAATGCACGTTAAAATTCTTGGCCCCATGACTAAGCAGGCAGAGCTGCTCTTGCAGAACACTGCTATTGCTTTAAAGAAGCTCAAGGTTAAGGCCGAGTTTGAAAAAGTTTCCGAATTCCAAAAGGTAGTAGCCTATGGAGTTATGGCCTTCCCCGCTTTAGTCATCGACGAAAAATTAGTTGCCGTCGGCAGCACGCTTTCGGTAGATGAAGCCATGACTCTTATAAAGCAACTCTCCTAAACATATCTTTTCATCATACACCTCTCCTTAAAATACACCGCACCGTGCGAAATGTGCGGTGTATTTTTTGCTTTGAAAACATTTTGATTAATGTTAAATTTATGTAAAGTTCCTTACGCACTTTTAACATCATAAAATTTCGAGTATAATAAGTATAGGTATATGCTGTTTTCGCAGCAATTACGGATGCATACAAATTAAAAAAGGGGACTTATTTTTTATGCTTGCTTATTTCTTGGCATTTTTAGGCGGTATCGCCTTATTTATGTATGGTATGCAGCTGATGGGTGACGGTCTGCAAAAGGCTGCCGGCGCTAAGCTGCAAAAGATTTTGGAAGCCATGACAGGCGTGCTCGCTATGGGCATTCTGTTGGGCGCAGTTGTTACTGCAGTGCTGCAGGCCAGCGGTGCTACCACCGTTATGACCGTAGGCCTGGTAAATGCGGGCCTGCTCACGCTGAAGCAGGGCTTCGGCATTATCATGGGTGCCAACATCGGTACTACTATGACGGCACAGCTCATCGCCTTCAAGCTTTCCGATTATATCACGATTTTAATCTTCATCGGCTTTTTGATGCAGCTGCTGGCGAGAAAAAGCCGCACCAAATATCTCGGTCAGGTTATGCTGGGCTTCGGTATTCTGATGCTGGGCATGGATATGATGGGCAAAGCTGTTATGCCTCTGCGTAACTATCCCGGCTTCGTGCATTTCATCGAGGTTTTCTCCAGCAATCCGTTGCTTGGCATCGGTATCGGTATGATTATGACTGTGCTGATTCAGTCCAGCAGTGCTACCATCGGTATTCTTATCGCCATGGCCGGTCAGGGACTTATTCCGCTGGAGGGTGCGATTCCTGTACTGCTCGGCGACAATATCGGTACCTGTATTACTGCCGTCCTCGCTTCACTGCGTGCTAACCTTACGGCTAAGCGTGTAGCTGCAGCTCACGTAATGTTCAACGTCATCGGCAGTATAATTTTTGTAGTCTTTATGCCGTTCTTCATTAAATTCGTGCTGCTTGTATCGCCTGACGGCGACATAGCGCGTCAGATTGCGAATGCGCACTCGGCGTTCAACATTTTGAACACGCTGCTCTTTATGCCCTTTGTTAACCCTTTCATCAAGCTGGTGAAAAAGATTGTGCCCGGCAAGGCAGAAATCATCTCCATGCGCCCTGTTTATCTTGACAAAAACATGCTGAACACTCCCTCTATCGCCATCAGCCTTGCTGTCAAAGAGGTTGTGCGTATGGGCGAGCTGGCACGCAAGGACGTGCGTCTTGGCATGGAGGCTATTCAAAGCTTTGATGCCGACAAGGTAAAATATGTTCTGGAGCACGAGCCTGTTGTCGATGCATTGGAACGAGATATTACTGACTATCTGACGCAGATGAGTTCCTCTGAAATGAGCGAAAGCCTGACGACTCGCCACACCGGTCTTTTGCACGCCTGCACGGATATCGAACGTATCGGTGACCATGGTGAAACATTGGCTAAACGCGCACGCAAGCTTGTTGAGGAGGACGTGGTTTTCTCTGATGAGGCTAAGGCCGAGCTGCTGCAGCTCAGCGAAATGGTACTGCGTGCCTCCGGACGTTCATTGGAGGCCCTAGAGAAAAATGATAAGGTTATTGCGGAGGACGCTGTGCGTCTGTGCCGTGAGGTTAAGCAATACCAGAAGGAAATCCGTAAGAATCATATCACGCGCCTTAACGAACATATCTGCAATCCTACTGCAGGCTTTGTTATGATGGAGCTGCTGATTAATATGAAGCGTGTATCCGATCATTCCAAGAACATTGCCCAGCTGGTGCAGGGAACATTCTAAAGCTTATAAAGCAACAGCAAGCATACAGACTACTGCTCAACATAGTCTGTATGCTTTTCTTTTGCGTAAAAGCATTGCTAAGCTAACAGAGTACGTACATAATTAATCCGCACTTTCTCATATGCGCTTATGAATTTACTCAAGTATACTTTAGTAAATCGTACTTGAGTAAATTTACTCAAAATATTGCAAACTCTGCTTGCCTAAAACAACAGTACAATCACCATAGTCTTATCCTTACATATCTATTTTGCTGTACTTATAAAATCACAGCTTTTTCACAAAATCTTTGCTATAATTTAAGTAAGCAAGGACTGCGTTTCCGACTGCTACAGTCTTAGCGCAGTCCTTTTTGGTTACGCGTAGAGCCTCAAACGGCTTTACGGTTTTTTATTATACCTATTGCAGCAGTGATTTTTATAATATATAAATTTATAAAATATATTATATATATTGAGCACAACATTTCTCCGCTGCAAAACGATAAAACGCTGCAGCGTTTCACACTTTTTTTACTTTAATTATTGATGACACCTTTTACTAATTACAGGTAAAGTATTACAATATAAGATGAGTATTTATCAGCTTAGATTCAGATTATAAAAAAAGAATATGAACATGCTTCGGATATCGCCCTGAGCTTCATATTCCAGGAGGTTACTATGCAGATAGGATTGGATATTGGCAGTACCACAATTAAAATCGCCGTAATGGACGATGCAGGCAATCTGCTATTCCATAAATACGAAAGACATTACAGCCAGATTGCAGAGAAAATTCTGGCCCTACATAAAGAATTGATGACTAAATTCCCTACACTGCATAGCGCACGTCTGGCCATCAGCGGCAGCGGTGGTATCGGTGTAGCAGACAGCTGCGGCCTGCAATTCGTACAGGAGGTTTTTGCGGAAAAAATCTGCGCCGAAAAGCTCAATCCAGGAACCGACGCCGTTATCGAATTAGGTGGCGAGGATGCCAAGATCCTCTTCTTAGGCCGCCATTTTGACGCACGTATGAACGACAGCTGCGCCGGAGGCACCGGTGCCTTTATCGACCAGATGGCTTCCCTGCTGAATGTAGAAACACCCCAAATGAACGAACTGGCACAGCAGGCACAGAACACCTACACCATCGCCAGCCGCTGCGGTGTTTTCGCCAAAAGCGATATCCAGCCGCTGCTCAACCAGGGTGCGGAAAAAAGCGACTTGGCAGCCAGCATCTTCCACGCTGTAGCAAGCCAGGCCATCACCGGTCTTGCCAAAGGCCGTCCCATCAGCGGCAATGTGTTGTATCTTGGCGGTCCGCTCACCTTTATGAGCTGTCTGCGCGATGCCTTTGACAGTGTTCTGAATATCAAAGGTGTCTGCCCGGAAAACAGCCTGCTTTATGTAGCAATGGGTGCAGCCTTCTGTGCAGAGCACGAGGTGGACCTTACCACGCTGCCAGAAAAGCTGCAGGCAGCAGCAGCACAGCACAGCTTTGAACATCTGCCGCCGCTGTTTAAAAACGAAGGCGAATATACTGTTTTTAAGAAGCGTCACTCTAAAGAAAGCGTTGCTATAGGCACCCCTGCGGAGGCCAGCGAAGCCTTTATCGGTATTGATTCCGGCAGCACGACCATTAAAATCGCTGTTATGAGTCCAGACGGCAAATTGCTTGACTCCTTCTACCAAAGCAATAAGGGTAATCCTGTTGTTGCCGTCCGCAATTATCTTACCGATTTCTATACAAAATATCCCCACTGCCGCCTGTTGGCAGGTGCAGTCACCGGCTACGGCGAGGAGCTGATTCGCCACGGCTTCGGCGTTGACTATGGTATCGTAGAAACCATGGCACACTTTTATGCTGCCCAATATCTGGAGCCTGAGGTAGATTTCATTCTGGACATCGGCGGACAGGATATGAAGTGCCTGAAAATCCATAACGGTGCCATCGATAATATCTTTCTGAACGAAGCCTGCTCCAGCGGCTGCGGCAGCTTTTTGCAGACCTTTGCCGAAATTCTGGGTTACACAGCCGAGCAGTTCGCGCAAATCGGTCTTAAAGCAGATATGCCGGTAGATTTAGGCAGCCGCTGCACCGTGTTTATGAACAGCAGCGTTAAGCAGGCACAGAAGGACGGTGCCTCCGTTGCCAACATCAGCGCCGGCCTGTCCATCAGTATTGTCAAAAACGCTTTATATAAGGTTATCCGTCCGGCCAGCAAGGAGGCCATCGGCAAGCACATCGTAGTTCAGGGAGGCACCTTCCTCAATGACTGCGTACTGCGCGCCTTTGAGCAGGAAATGGATTTGAACGTTATCCGTCCCAATATTGCCGGCCTTATGGGAGCTTACGGCGCTGCCCTGTACGCACAACGCCGCTACAAGGACGTACCGCATCAGACAACGCTGCTCAACCTGCAGCAGCTGGGTGAATTCGTTCACACCGTCAAGGGTATGACCTGCGGCCTGTGCAATAATCATTGCCACCTCACCGTCAACACCTTTGCTGGCGGCAAACGCTTTATCAGCGGCAACCGCTGCGAGCGCCCCATCACCCACATGGCACCCAAGGATGAGCTGAACTTGTACCGTCAAAAGCTTCAGATACTCAAGAAATTGCCCGTTAACGAAACGCCTAAACGCGGCATTATGGGTATACCTATGGGCCTGAATATGTATGAGCTGCTCCCCTTCTGGAATGCCTTGCTCTCCAGCCTGGGCTTCAAGGTTGTCCATAGTCCGATTGAAGACAAAACTATTTACCGTCTTGGTCAGGGAACCATCCCCAGCGACACCGTCTGCTATCCGGCTAAGCTGATGCACGGTCATATCAAATGGCTCCTGCAGCAGGGAATCACCAATATCTTCTATCCCTGCATGACCTATAATATAGATGAACAGGGCACTGAAAACTGCTATAATTGCCCTGTCGTAGCCTATTATCCCGAAGTGCTGCACGCCAACATCCGTGATCTGAATAAGCCCGAGATACATTTCTTCTATGATTATCTTGGCCTGCTCCATAAAAAAAAGCTGGTCAAAAAGCTGCAGGAAATGTTTGCCAAGGTTTATCCGGATATCACCAAGGAGGAAATCCGCAAGGCTGTTGATGCTGCCTTTACTGCCTTTTATGACTATGAAGCGCAGGTAAAGGCTAAAGGACAGGAAATCATCAGCAAGGCACGCGAAGAGCATAAGCCTATCGTTGTACTGGCAGGCCGTCCCTATCACATCGACCCTAAGGTCAACCACAGTATCGACCGCCTGATTACTAACATGGGTGCTGCCCTCGTCAGCGAGGATGCCGTAAGCAGTCATATTAAGACCAAGGAACTCAACCGCGATTTGCAGGTACTCAACCAGTGGACCTATCACGGGCGCCTGTATGCGGCAGCCGAATATGTTGCCCAAAATCCTGATATGCATCTGATTCAGCTTGTAAGCTTCGGCTGTGGCTGCGATGCTATTACGGCCGATGAATGCCGCCGCCTCCTCGAAGAACGCGGACGCATCTATACACAAATAAAAATAGACGATATCGACAACCTTGGTGCTGCCAAAATCCGCATCCGCAGTCTGTTTTCCGCAGCCCAGCTTTTCGATATAGATAATAATTAAAGGAGATTTGCATATGCTACCAGCAGCTAACGTTAAGTTTACCCCCTTCACGGAGGATATGAAAAAAACGCATACTATACTTATACCCGGCATGCTGCCTATGCATTTTTCACTGCTGCAGGCAGCACTCGTAAGCTGTGGCTACAAAGCCGAGGTTCTGCACAACACCGGTCGCGAGGTAATCGAAACCGGTCTGAAATACGTCAATAATGATATCTGCTATCCGGCACTTCTGGTTATCGGCCAGCTGATAAACGCTTTGGAAAGCGGCAAATATGATTTGGAGCACACTGCGCTGATTATCACCCAAACCGGTGGCGGCTGCCGTGCCTCCAACTATATCTATCTGCTGCGCAAAGCTTTGGAAAAAGCCGGCCTTACGCACATCCCTGTCATCAGCCTCAACGTCAACGGTCTGGAGCAGCAGCCCGGCTTCCATCTGGACGCATCCATGGTGCATAAGTTCTTGGCTGCCGTTGTTTACGGCGATACCCTGATGTACCTGACGAATAAAACACGTCCATACGAAGTTGTACACGGCGCTGCCGACAGACTGGCGCAAAAATGGCTGGCACGCTTAAGCGAAGCCTTCAAGAGTGGCAAGGCGCAGGCTTTAGGTACCATCAAGCAGCTTACTAAGGCTATTGCGCACGAATTTGCGGATTTGCCTATCACCAACAAGGAGAAAACTAAGGTCGGTATTGTCGGTGAAATCTACATCAAATATGCCGCTTTAGGCAACAACAATCTGGAAGCTTTCCTGCAGCGTCAGAACTGCGAATATATGCTGCCCGGTCTGATGAATTTCATTATGTACTGTGTTGATACTTATCTTACGGACTATAAGCTTTACGGCGGCAGTCTGCTTAAATACAGTGTCAACAAGGGCGCTATGTGGTATTTAAAATATATGGAAGGCATACTGCATCAGGCTCTCAGTATCGCTCCCTTCAGCGCCCCCGCCACCTATGAGGAAACCAAGGCTATGGCCAAGGGCGTTATCGGCTACGGCAATAATATGGGCGAAGGCTGGCTGCTGACTGCCGAAATGCTTGAGCTGGTACACAGTGGCTACACCAATATCATCTGTGCTCAGCCCTTCGGCTGCCTGCCTAATCACATCGCCGGCCGCGGCATGATTAACAAAATTAAGGAGATTGCCGAGGAGGCTAATATTTTGGCACTGGACTACGATGCCAGCGCTGCCCGCGTCAATCAGGAAAACCGCATTAAGCTGATGCTGGCGACAGCGAAGTAAAAAGCATAAAAACGCTAAAGTTGAGTATCACCTGCTGTATGTTATGGCTTACAGTATATTCTTGTTCCGGCAGGCGATTTTCTTTATGAAATATCTTAACTTTTTGTTTTTTATTTTCGCTTAAAATATTGTATTATTTTTCATAAGTATAGCAGGATTTATATAGCTTCATCTAGAATTATAAAAATATATTTTATTTTGAGATTTACAATTTGAGGCAGACGTGTTATACTTAAATCAATCCTTATACCATACCAAGGATTATCGGGTTACTATGATAAGGTAACACACCGAAAAGCTCTAACGCCCTGCCATCCGGCAGGGCGTTATCTTTTTACACGCCCAAATAAGAAAGGATGTTGAGAATGAAATATGCAATAGGCCTTGATATCGGAATTGCATCTGTCGGCTATGCCGTTTTAGCATTAGATCACGAAGAAAACCCGTGGGGAATTATCCGCCTTGGTTCGCGTATCTTTGATGTAGCAGAAAATCCCAAGGATGGTGCCTCCTTAGCCTTGCCACGTCGTGAAGCCCGCAGCGTCCGCAGACGCCTGCGCAGACATCATCATCGTTTGGAGCGTATAAAAAATCTTTTGATTAACACCGAGCTTATAACAAAAGATGAGCTTTTGCATTTATATGATGGTAATCTTTCTGATGTATACGAATTACGTGTAAAGGCCCTTGATTATTCTGTAACTAATGCAGAGCTTACACGAATTTTATTACATCTCGCACAAAGACGTGGTTTTAAATCCAACAGAAAATCTGATGCCAACGACAAGGAAGCAGGTCAGCTTTTGGAAGCAGTTTCCGCAAACGCAAAACGCATGCAGGAAAACCATTATCGTACTGTAGGCGAAATGTTTTATAAAGATGATTTGTTCTCAAAATACAAACGCAATAAAGGCGGCACCTACCTTACTACTGTGCATAGAGATATGATTGCTGCCGAAGCCAGAACTATTCTTGAAAAGCAATTTGCTCTAGGCAATGACATCTGTACTCAAGATTTTATAGACAAATATTTATCTATTCTCTTAAGCCAAAGGCAATTTGATGAAGGTCCCGGCGAACCAAGTCCCTATGCAGGCAACCAGATAGCCAATATGATCGGCAAATGTACCTTTGAACCGAATGAATATAGAGCAGCCAAAGCAAGCTATTCTTTTGAACGCTTCAACTTGCTGCAAAAAGTTAATCATTTGCGCTTATTGCTTGAAGGAAAATCTATCGGGCTTGATAACGAGCAGCGTAAAAAAATAATTGCTTTAGCACATGAAAAAGCAGATTTGAGATATTCTCATATCCGTAAGGCATTAGGCTTAGACGAAAAGGTATTGTTCAATGCCATTACCTACAACGAAGCTGTAACCGTAATAGAAAAGAAAACAAAATTTAATTTTCTACCAGCCTATCATCAAATCAAAAAAGCTTTGGCAGAAGATATGCAGAAACTTACGACAGAACAACTAGACAATATCGGTCAGATACTTTCCACATATAAAAGCGACAACAAACGTACAGAAGAACTTTCTGTACTAGGCTTAGAAAAGAAAATTATTGATGCATTACTTGGCATTAACGGCTTATCAAAATTTGCCCATCTTTCTCTCAAAGCCTTACGCAAAATAAATCCTTATCTTGAAGAAGGTAAAATTTACAACGAAGCATGTGCTGCTGCCGGTTATAATTTTAAAGGTCATGCCAACACACAAAAAACTGAGCTTTTACCTGCATACAAGGAAGAGATGGACGATATAACCAGTCCTGTAGCAAGACGAGCTATTGCTCAAAGCATCAAGGTCATTAACGCTATTATCAGAGAGCAAAAATGTTCTCCGGTTTATATTAATATCGAATTAGCACGCGAAATGGCCAAAGGCTTTGATGAACGTACTCAAATTGATAAAACAAATAAAGAAAACCAAGCTAAAAACGAGCGTATCATGGAACGTATCCGCACCGAATTCCATAAAGCAAATCCAACCGGTATGGATTTAATTAAGTTAAAGCTTTGGGAAGAACAGGATGGCAGAAGCCCCTATAGCCAGAAAGCAATAAGCATAAACCGTCTTTTTGAGCCTGGTTATGTAGATATTGACCACATCGTTCCCTACAGCATAAGCTTTGATGACAGTTTCAAAAATAAGGTTCTCGTTTTTTCTGAGGAAAACCGCGACAAAGGCAACAGACTGCCTATTGCCTACCTCCAAAATAAATTTGGCGCAAAAAAAGCTGAGAATTTTATTATTTGGGTGCAAAGCAATATAAAAGATTATAAAAAACGTCAGAAGCTGTTGAAACGTGAAATTACGGAAGAGGATATTAATAAATTTAAAGAACGTAATCTGCAGGATACCAAAACTATCTCTCGTTTTCTCTATAATTACATTAATGATTATCTTCTGTTTGCTCCTTCAGATACAGGCAAGAAAAAAAGAGTTACAGCTGTCAATGGTACTATTACAGCTTATCTGCGAAAAAGATGGGGCATAAATAAAATCAGAGCCAACGGTGATAAACACCATGCTGTAGATGCGGTTGTAATTGCCTGCACTACCGACAAGATGATTAAAGATCTTTCTTCTTTTTCCAAATACCATGAATTGGAGTACACGCACACAGACACAGAAAGCCTTTTGGTTAATTCTTTAACCGGCGAAATTTTAAAACGTTTCCCCTACCCATGGGAAGATTTTCGCCCCGAACTAATGGCGCGTTTGTCTGATAATCCAGCCGATGCTTTACGCAAGCTTAATTTGATTTTCTATCACGGAACCGATTTAAGTACCATTAAGCCGATTTTCGTATCACGCATGCCACGTCATAAGGTTACCGGTGCTGCGCACAAGGCAACCATCAAAAGCGCACGCTGCCTAAATAATGGTATTGTAATCTGCAAAACAAGCCTGCAAAATCTGAAGCTTGATAAAGAAGGGGAAATCGCAAACTATTACGCACCCGAAAGCGACACCATTCTGTACAATGCTTTAAAGGAACGCTTGCGTGCCTATGATAACAAACCGGCAAAGGCCTTTGCCGAACCGTTTTACAAACCAAAAGCTGACGGCACACCGGGTCATTTGGTAAAAAAGGTCAAGGTATACGAAAAATCTACCTTAAATGTCGCTGTACAGCAGAATACTGCTGTTGCCGATAATGACAGTATGGTACGTGTAGATGTGTTCCATATCAAAGGTAAAGGTTATTATCTTGTGCCTATTTACATAGCAGACACTCTGAAAAAAGAGCTGCCAAACAAAGCTATTGTAGCTTACAAGCCTTATGCTGATTGGCCTGTAATGGATGACAGCGACTTTATTTTCTCGCTGTATCCTAATGATTTAATAAAATTCGAACACAAAAACGGCGTTAAGTTTGCCAAAGTAAATAAAGAAAGCACATTAAATGATTTTTATAGCACCAAATCAGAAATTGTATATTTTAAGGGATGTAACATTAATACTGGTGCTATTACTATAATAAATCACGAAAACACCTATGTTGTATCTAGTCTTGGAGTAAAAAAATTACCTTCTCTTGAAAAATATCAAGTAGATGTCCTCGGTAACTATACCAAAGTAAAAAAAGAAATACGCAGGCCTTTTCGTTAAGAGGTGATTAAAATGGCTTATCGTAATCTGATGATTGCCAGCAATGCGCAATTAAAAATAAAAAACGAGCAGCTTCTGATTAAAACAGATACTACTCACAGTGTTCCTATTGAGGATATTAATTCCGTACTCGTCGAAAATCATCAGAGCACGATAACCATTGCCACCTTAGCCAAATTAGCGCAAGACGGCGTAACAATTTTTGTTTGCGACGAAAAGCATACTCCTTGCGCTATTATGATGCCTTTTGCGCAAAATGCCAGACAATACGGTGTTGTTAAATTGCAGGAAAGCCTATCTCTGCCTCTACAAAAACAGCTCTGGCAACAGATTGTGAAGTACAAAATAAACAATCAGGCCATTTGTCTGGAATTCAATAAGCAGGACAATGCCGCACAGCAGCTTCGTTCATTGGCAAAAAAGGTAACCAGCGGAGATAGCAATAACACAGAAGCCGTTGCTGCCGCTGTTTATTTCAAAGCTCTATTTGGCCCAGACTTTATCAGAAGCAATGACGATGACCTGCGTAACGCGGCCTTAAATTACGGATATGCTATTATACGCGGACATATTGCACGATTGATTGCCAGCTATGGCTTTCTGCCCATGAAAGGCATTCATCACAAAAGCGAATTAAACGCATATAATTTGGCAGATGATTTCATCGAACCATTCCGTCCAGTAGTTGACCTGTTTGTAGCACAAGAAGCACAAGCCTTTGAAGCATTAACCCCACAGCTTAAGCAAAAGCTCTATAATCTTTTGAACATGGATATCAAAATAGCACAGCAAAATCATTCTGTGGCATATGCAGCTGAAAAAATGATTCAAAGCTTCAGCCGCTGTTGCCAAAAAACATCCAAGGAACTGCTGCTTCCTACCTTAGTAGCCTTGAGGCAGCACACATATGAATAAATTTATGAGAATGCTGGTATTTTTTGATATCCCTGTAAAAACTAAAAGAGAAAGACGCGTTGCTGCAGCGTTTCGTAATTTTTTGCTAAAGGACGGCTACCATATGGTACAATATTCGGTTTATGCTCGTGTCTGCAACGGCATGGATGCAGTACAAAAACATCGCAGCAGATTAAATACAGCTTTACCGGAAAACGGCTCTGTCCGTTTATTAGTCATAACAGAAAAGCAATATGAAACTATTGAAATATTGGTTGGCAACTATCACGAAGATGATACACCATTTGTCTGCGAACAGCTTTCAATTTTCTAAAAAACTAATTTTAATGCTCATTTAATGCTAGTTACATTATTTTTTCTCATACCAAAAAGCCCTTAAAGCCAAGCTTTAAGGGCTTTTTGCAGTGGTCTATTATACCATACCAAGAACCACCGGGGAACTACAACTTAGAATTATACCACAACATTGGAAAGCGGATTATACCATACCAAGAACCACCGGGGAACTACAACAAGTTAGCTCTTGATACCTATGCTACTAATATTATACCATACCAAGAACCACCGGGGAACTACAACAGTTACCTACTTGATAGTAACTGGTCAAGGATTATACCATACCAAGAACCACCGGGGAACTACAACCTTCGTTCCGTCTAGGCTCGTATATGATAAATTATACCATACCAAGAACCACCGGGGAACTACAACTCATTTCGGCGTCACCAATCCGGATGCTCGATTATACCATACCAAGAACCACCGGGGAACTACAACACGAAACATGTCGATAAAATCAACAACCTCATTATACCATACCAAGAACCACCGGGGAACTACAACCCTGTTCACCCAAGTGAGCAAAAGACGGCCATTATACCATACCAAGAACCACCGGGGAACTACAACGTTGGTTTCCTTCTGATGTTCGCAAAGTATATTATACCATACCAAGAACCACCGGGGAACTACAACATTCCGCAAGCTAATATTCGCCGTTCTGTCATTATACCATACCAAGAACCACCGGGGAACTACAACCCGTTCGTATTGGCTCATTTGGAACGAGTGATTATACCATACCAAGAACCACCGGGGAACTACAACGTTGGTTTCCTTCTGATGTTCGCAAAGTATATTATACCATACCAAGAACCACCGGGGAACTACAACTCGCCGGTTAAGGAAACAGTAGGAACAAGAATTATACCATACCAAGAACCACCGGGGAACTACAACAGTAATGGTTCTTTTAATAATGTTTCCGTCATTATACCATACCAAGAACCACCGGGGAACTACAACATTATACCACAACATTGGAAAGCGGGCAAGATTATACCATACCAAGAACCACCGGGGAACTACAACAGGTTCAGCGTTACAATGAAGGCGGTTCCGATTATACCATACCAAGAACCACCGGGGAACTACAACCCTTCACGGTTGTATTTACCGGTACGAAACATTATACCATACCAAGAACCACCGGGGAACTACAACACTTTTTTCGATTTGCTCCCGGCAGGGAATATTATACCATACCAAGAACCACCGGGGAACTACAACTACTACACATATAAGGCAAGTGGTAATACCATTATACCATACCAAGAACCACCGGGGAACTACAACGCCGCAAAAAGGCCCCGGCGTTGAGTTGCCATTATACCATACCAAGAACCACCGGGGAACTACAACTTTAGGTTGTGGTGATTTTGTCTACATGAAATTATACCATACCAAGAACCACCGGGGAACTACAACATGATGTTCTAGGTATTGCCCCGGAGTTTGATTATACCATACCAAGAAGCACCGGGGAACTACAACAGAGATGGTGCTGTATCTTGACTTTGAGAATATTATACCATACCAAGAAACCTCTACGTACAAAAAGAACTTCTTTTAAACAAACTTAACGTTGCTTGACATTCCCCCGTATTTCAAGTACACTTAAACTAAGTTCTTCAAAACCGCAAGTAAGCCTATGCACCAAGCTCATTTACCTGCGGACAATTAAATAAGCAGTATATCCTGCAGATGCATCTTTTCTGCAGAAGCTTAAGCAAGGCCATTTATCTGGTACATTCTAAGAGTAGTACGAACTGACGATTTTTTAATCGCCAGGGTACTACTCTTTTTTGTTTTTGCGCTGCTTATATATTTTTTATAACATCTGTGTTAAAATGAAAGGAGAGAAACCATGCAAGACCTGCTAACAAAATTTGCAAACCTGACAATCCAAAGCGACTTCATCTTCAAGAAGGTTATGTCGCGCAAGCGCATCTGCAAGCATCTGCTGGAGGAGCTGCTGCAGATAGAAATTGCAGACATTAACTATCTGGAGGCAGAAAAGACGCTTGAGCCTGAGTACACCAGCCGCGGCATCCGCCTTGATATCATTGTAGCGGATGATAAAAACACGCATTATAATCTGGAGATGCAGGTGAAAAACAATAAAAATCCCGATACGGACACCTACGTCCTGCCCAAGCGCTCACGCTATTATCAGGCGCTGCTTGATATTGATTTGCTGCAGAAGGGACAGCCGTATGACCTGCTGCCACCGACATTTATCATTTTTATCTGCGTTTTTGATTTCTTTGAACAGGGTAATTACGTTTATACCTTAAAAAAACGTTGTCTGGAGAATTTGGAGCTGGAGCTTCCCGATGAAGCGGCCACCATGATTTTGAACACAAAAGGTACGCATGGCGATATTTCTAAAGACATCAAGAGCTTTTATGATTATGTAAACAACCACATTGTGACTACTGATTTTACCAAGCAGATTGACGATGAAATCAGCTATCTGAAACTTGATACGAAAGTGAGGCGAGAATTTATGCTTATGGAAGCACGTTTGTTAGATGAAAGACGTGAGGGCATTGCCGAAGGCAAGGAGATTGGCCTTGCTGAAGGTGAAGCTATCGGATTAGTAAAAGGTGAAGCCGAACATAAACTTAAAGTCGCTAAACTCATGTTAGCTAAAGGTTGCTATTCCCTGCAGGAAATCACGGAACTTTCCGGTTTATCTCTCGCTGATGTGAAGAAGCTGAAGGAAGAAACTTAACCACTCTAATACTGATTTCACCAAGCAAATTAACGATGAAATCAGCCATCTCAAATTAGATACAAAAGTAAGGCGAGAATTTATGCTTATGGAAGCACGTTTATTAGATAAAAGGCGTGAAGGCATTGCTGAGGGCGAAGCAAATGCCAACATTGCTACTGCTAAGCGTCTTTTCAGCATGGGCCTTTCTGTGCAGGATATCGCCAAGGCTACTTCTCTCCCATTTGAACAAGTTGAAGCGTTGCAAGCTGAGCAGTAACCATAAACTAAAATTAATATTATAATTAAAGGCGTTCTACCGTACTTAAGTAGAACGCCTTTACTGTTTTTGCCCCTTAACGACAGCCCTTTTCAAAGAAAACCTCCGCAACATCCCCCAGCTAATAATTTACAATCTTTTTGCTTGTAGCACACAAATATGCTGTGCTATAATATACACCGCAATTTTATAGAATGAAAGTCAGGTGCTTTATATATATGGAAAACAAAATAACTACCCGCGAATGGCTGCCGTTAATCGGCATGACCGTTTCCGCTTTTATTTTTAATACATCGGAATTCATGCCCATAGGCCTTTTGTCCGATATCGCCGCAGACTTCCGCATGACGGAAGCGCAGGCAGGCATGCTGATTACCATTTATGCCTACGTCGTAATGCTCATGAGCCTGCCGCTGATGATTGCCGCTTCCCGCTATCCGCTGCGCAAGCTTTTGCTGGCAACCATCAGCCTGTTCGCCGTATCGCATGTAGCCTCTGCCTTCTCCACCGGCTTTTGGACGCTGCTGCTTTCGCGTATCGGCGTAGCCTTCGCCCACTCCATTTTCTGGTCTGTCGCCTCGCCTATCGCCGTGCGTCTGGTCAAAGGTCCCTTTAAAGCACTAGCTATGAGCATGATTGTCACTGGCACGGCCATCGCCATCATCGTCGGCCTGCCTTTAGGACGTATCATCGGCCTTTACGTAGGCTGGCGCATGGCCTTTATGTGCATCGCCGTTTTGGCCTTCATCGTATTGGCCTATATGTTCCTCGTCTTCCCCAAGCTGGAAAAAAGCGAACCGTTTACGCTTTCGCAGTTGCCGGTAATGCTGAAAAATCCTGTGCTCATCGGCCTCTATATGATGTCCTTTTTGCTCCCCACCGGCTATTATACCGCCTACAGCTATATCGAGCCTTACCTGAAGCAGATTGCTCTGATGGATGATGCCTGGATAACCATCACCTTGGTTATTTTCGGTGCAGCCGGACTTTTGGGCAGCGCAGCCTTTTCCAAATGGTACGATAAATGCCGCTATCACTTCTTCAGCATCACCGTACTTGGCGTTGCAGTTGTTTTGCTGCTGCTCTACCCCGTAAGCTTCAATCATTATCTGCTGGTGCTGCTCTGTGCAATCTGGGGCATCTTCGTTACGGCTTTCAACGTTGTAGGTCAGGCAGAGCTTTTGCGCACAACTACTATGAGCACCTCAGCTGTGGCTATGTCGATTTACTCCGGCATTTATAATCTGGGTATCGGCAGCGGCAGCTATCTGGGCGGACTAATCTGTACACATGCTTCCATCGCTTATATCGGTCTCGGCGGCGGCGCAATCGTGCTGCTTTCCTTTATTTACTGTGCCTTTTTCCTTATTCCCGCTATGCGTCGCCAGCAAGTAGAGGCTGAAAAATAAATTTAACCGCTGAAAAGCGTATAATAAACTGTATATTAAATTTCCTCACTTGCTATATTTCCTGTTTTTATTTATAATTAAGAGATACGTAAGATTACAAAGAAGGAGATTTTCTATCAATATGTCTGCAAGTACAACCAAAACCAAGAATCAACCATCCCGTAAACCTGTATTGCTGGATTACTTAAAAGCCTTCACTAAGGATAAATTAATTTTTGCAGCGCGTCAGCTCTGCATCACCTACAGCAAGCTCAAAAAGGACGAGCTGGCAGAAAAAATCTGCACAGAAATGCAAAAGCCGGAAATTGCAGCAAAACGTTTTGCTATTATGCCGGACGAAAATATTCAGGCCTTCGAAGCAGCCTTGGAGAAGAAATGCTTCCATCCTACCTACAGCGAATATGCACTGCTGCTGCCCTTTATTTCTATGGGCTACATTGTTTCCTATCCCGACGACTGCTTTGAAGCAGTAAAGGAAGCACGCACCGTCTACAAAAAAATCAACACCGCAGATTTCCAGGCACGCCGCCAACAGCTGGCATGGCTTTTGGACTGCATCACCGCAATGTCCAGCCTGCACCTTATCCTGCCAGTAGAATTTTTCTGCGAAATGTATAATCAAAAAGCAGGCTTTGAGCTTACTCCGGAAACTCTGCCGCAGCTGCTGGCCAAGGTTCCGAGCAACTTTAACCCCTGCGCAATTAAAGATGGCCGCATCCTGCTCAAGAAAAATGACAGCGATGATTTCTACACCAGACTGGAGCAAGGTAGAAAGCCCTTCGGCCTGTACCTGCCTACCGTAAAGGAAATCACCATGCTTTCCCACTACGGTTATATGCAATCTACTACCGCATATCAGGATCTGCATGACTTCTTCACTCAAGAGCTGAATGTTGCGGCACTGGATGCACATTACTGGTGCCAGTACATCTATGAATTTGAAAACTCCAACACCGACGGCAATACCTCTGAGCTGATTCAGAAGCTGCAGGCTAACATCCCCGCATGGAACAATTACAGCCATCTCGGCAGACTTTCCGTACTGCTGCAGAACGCCCGCAACAGTGCAACCCGTATGTTCTGCCTCGGTGGCCACACTCCTAACGAAACTATCAAGCTGCTGCGTGACGCACAGCAAGCAGCTCAGCAAAATACCCGTGTAGGTGCCAAAGCGAAAAAGGTTTATCCTAACGATCCCTGTCCCTGCGGCAGCGGCAAAAAGTATAAAAAATGCTGCGGTAAAAAGCACTGAGCAGCAGGCTATGCTTTAGTGTAAGAAGGAATTGCAATGAAGAAATTTTTAGTCGTTGATTTTGAATTTACTACCTACGAGCGCCCTGTCGGCCGTCCGCGCGGCTTCTTTTCCGAGATTATCGAAATCGGCGCAGTGAAGCTGGACGGCGAACCGCTCACCGACTGCGGACGCATCCAGAGCTTTGTCAAACCGCATTTTTATCCTAAGCAGGCCAAGGATTCTATGGATTTTTGCATGATTACCGCTAAGGATATGCAGCAGGCCATTGAATTTCCTGCCATGGTGCAGGAGCTGGCAGCTCTGTATGAAAGCGGCGAAACCTACTTTGTAGCTTGGGGAACCGAGGATTACAAGGTACTGCAGACAGGCTGTGAGCGTCATAAAATCGAAAACCCCGTAAAATACGAGGACTATCTTGATTTGGCGCTGGCCTACCGCCTGTGGAAGGGTGATGATTACACCACCGGTCTGAAAAAGGCCACCGAAGAGCAGGAGGTCAACACCGCCGGCCTGTGGCACACCGCCTTTGACGATGCCAACAACACCGGCAAGCTGCTGATTGAAATGTTTAACCGTGGCTGGAAGCTGGAGGATTTCTTCGCTGCCCGCGAGGCTTACGAAGCAGAACGCGCTGCCCGTCAGGCAGAACGTACCAAGCACCATAACGGTTACAGAAGATGGTAAAATTTTAAAGCGCATTAAAAAAGCTATCACCGGGCTTTGCCCGCTGATAGCTTTTTTGCTTTTTATGCTGTTTATCTTTTAATAACGGTTAAAAATCTCCTGCACCTCGTTGCGCTCCTGCGTCCGCAAAAGTGCTAGCTGCAGCAAAAGGCGTGCCTTTTGCGGATTCAAATTATCCGCATACAAAAAGCCTTGCTCCTGCCAACGCTCCAGGCCTGCGGCAACAATACCGCTGCCTGTGCGGCTGGAACGCACTACGGCAACGCCACGGCTGACAGCCTCCGCCAGCGCCGCTTCCACAGCCTCATGAATGCTGCCCATACCGCTGCCGGCGTAGATAAGACCACGCGCGCCTGCTGCCAGTGCCGCATCCACAAATACGCGGTCCTCACCGATATGCGTGTAGATGATATCCACGCGCGGCAAAGCAGTAACACCAGTTACGTCAAATTCGCTCTGCAGTGTGTGCGGACGCACGCTGCGATAATAGTAATGTACCTCACCGCCAACTATAAAGCCTAAAGGACCACCGTTCGTTGCCTTGAAGGTTGCCACATTCGCCGTGTTCGTCTTGGTCACGTCACGCCCGCTGTAGATTTCATCGTTCATCATCACCAGCACGCCCTGTCCGGCGCTTGCAGCATCCACAGCTACCTTAACAGCGTTGATAATATTCAAAGGTCCGTCGGCACTGACTGCGGTGGCAGGACGCATTGCGCCCACGAGTACCACCGGCTTAGCACTCTTTACAGTCAGATTCAGAAAGAAGGCCGTTTCTTCCATAGTATCGGTACCATGGGTAATAACAACGCCGTCGACATCATCCTGCGCCAGCAGCTCATTGCAGCGCTGCGCCAGGCGCAGCAGTAAAGCATCGGTAATACTGCTGCTGTCGATATTGCACAACTGCTCGCCGCTGATATGCGCCAGCTCGCCCAGTTCAGGCACACCCGCCAGCAAATCGGCAACGCTGTAGGCACCAGCAGTATAGCCAGTCATCTGGGTACCGGAAGCAGCCTTGCCGGCAATAGTGCCGCCGGTTGCTAAAATTACAATGTTCTTCAACTCAGTTTTTTCCATCAGTCTGACCTCCATCAGTCCTTCTTTCAGCTTCGCAGCCAATGCTTATTTTACCAGGCCCTTTTCCTGCAGATAATCGGATACCATGTCTGCTGCTTCAGCAGTAATCTTAATACATTTAGTTCTGTATTCCGGTGTGCCGAAGCTCAGACGGTTCAGCGCTCTGCAGCAGGAAGCACCAAAATGCTTGGTAAAGCGCTCATAAAACTCATGCGTATATTTATAGACCTCTGTCTGATGTTTTTCAGATGGGTCCAATCTGCCCACGATAGAGCTGATAACCAGGCAGGAACCGCTCAGCGCGCCGCACACGCAGCCGCTGCGTCCGATACCACCGCCCATGCCGGACACCATGCGGATTGCTACATCCGGCAGGCCTAGCTTTAAGCCGTCATTGCACGCCTTAACTACGGATTCTACGCAGTTATTGCCCTCGTTATGATATTGTTCTGCTAAATCATAAATTTCCTTCATATTCTATGCCTCCAAAAAATAACCTGATCCTGTTTATTTTAGCAAGCATGAGGCAAAATAGCAAGAAAAATGCTGTGACCAGCAAGCCACAGCATTGTATATCAAAGACCGAACATAGTCTTTACCAGCTTTATTCCGCTCTCTGTTTTAAAAATCCGCTCCACAGCCTTGGCAATATTCTCCTTCGGCGTACCGTCCTCATAAAAATTTACTATAAAATCAGCTTCCACAAGCAACTGATAATCAAGACCGTCAATCATATTATACGTATGGTGATGACCGACAAGATAGCAGATGCGTTCAATTTTTTCATGGGCATAGCCAACCTTTTGCAAAAGTTTGCGTGCTACCGCAGGTCCTTCCTGCTCCTGAATTTTGCCTGTGCAGTGACCGGCACCATACTTGGCCTCGCCGGGTTTAATACCGCAGTCATGCACAAGACCAGCCGCCTCCACAAGCTCTGTCAGCTCTGCATCAGCAGCCTCGCTCTCAGCCAGCTGCTTGGCCAGGCTGGCAACCTTAATAAAATGCTGACAGCGGCGTGCATCTCCGGCAAAAAAATCTACCATCTCGTTATATAAAGCAACGTTTTTATTCATAGCATTCACTCCAATCCGACTAAAATACGATTCAATCTTATTTTGGCCTAAACAATGCAGTTTGGCAAGTTTTTTCGCCATAATAATATTATAAAAGTATTCTCCTCCAACACACAGAAAAGCGCTCTTAGCCTGCATTACGCAAGACATCGAGCGCCTTCCTGTTTTATTAGGGAGTTTGATTAGGGAGAAGCAAATTATTTTTCCTCAATAGGATAATCCTGCAGAGCATCATAGCCTGTTTCACCGGTACGAATCTTAACAACATCCTCAACATCATAGATGAAGATTTTGCCATCGCCGTATTTGCCGGTATACAGAACCTGCTTAGCAACATTGACTACTGCTGCAACAGGAATTGCGGAAACAATCATTTCAACCTTTACCTTCGGCAGCAGGTGTGCAGCAACCTCAGCACCACGATACATTTCCGTAGAGCCCTTCTGGATGCCGTAGCCCAAAACCTTGGTAACAGTCATACCGGTAATTCCCAGCTTATCCAAAGCATTTTTCAATGCTTCGAAACGATTTTGCGAGGTGATAATAACAACCTTGCTCATCTTTACTGCGCCTGCAGGCTTAGCTGCAGTTTCCTTGACCGGAGTAACATAAGTAGTAGTAACAGAGGTCTGTGCCTCCAACGGAGTTTGCATAAAGTCGGCATAGCTGCTGAGCAGGCCATGCTCTTCCATATCCAGGCCTTTGATTTCTTCGGATTCCTTAACACGCAGACCGAAGAGCTTATCAAGAACTTTAAAGATAATCGTCATCGTAATCGCAACATAGATTGCTACAACTACAACGCCGAGGATTTGTTTTACCAGGAAATCAGTACCGCCGCCATAGAAGAGGCCGCCGTCAAGAGCGAAGAGACCGGTTGCGAGAGTACCGAAGGCACCGCAGACACCGTGAACAGAAATTGCACCGACAGGATCATCAATCTTCAGCTTCTGGTCGAAGAATTCAACAGCAGCAACTACCAGCACACCGGCAATCAGGCCGATGATTAAAGCGCCGGCCGGGCTTACCATATCGCAGCCTGCGGTAATTGCTACCAGACCTGCAAGCACGCCGTTCAGTGTCATGGAAACATCAGGCTTGCCGTAGCGAATCCAGGTGTAAATCATAGTTGCGGTAGCAGCAGCTGCTGCAGCCATGTTAGTGGTAATGAAGATAGCACCCATGGAAACCAAGGCGTCATCACCGGTTGCGCAGACGGTGGAAGCACCGTTGAAGCCAAACCAACCGAACCAGAGAAGGAAAACGCCCAAGGCACCAAGCGGAATGCTGTGACCGGGAATAGCGTTTACCGTACCGTCGGCATTGTATTTGCCGATACGCGCGCCAATCATCTTGGCACCGACGAGAGAAGCAACGCCGCCTACCATATGAACGGCAGTTGAACCGGCGAAATCATGGAATCCCATCTGTGCGAGCCAGCCGCCGCCCCAAATCCAGTGACCGCTAATCGGGTAGATAACAGCGCTTATTAATACGCTGTAAATGCAATATACCAGGAAGTTGGTACGTTCTGCCATAGCACCGGAAACAATGGTTGCTGCGGTAGCACAGAACATCGTCTGGAAGATAAAGTACGCAGTGCTTGGATAGCTGGCACCGTAATCACCTTTTACAAAGAAGTCCGGCGTGCCGATGAAGCCGCCGATATCGGTACCAAACATAAGGCCAAAGCCCAGAACCCAGAAAACGATGGAGCCAAGGCACATATCCATGACATTTTTCATGACAATGTTGCCGGCATTTTTAGCTCTGGTAAAGCCTGTTTCAACCATTGCGAAGCCCGGCTGCATAGAAAATACCAGGAAGGCACCTATCAGCACCCATATAGTATCGGCAGATACATATTTGTCCATTTGTAAACACCCCTCAAATTATAATATTTTTTAACGTGTCATTGAGCAGCGCTCACATGGCATTAGCTAAAGAAAAAGGGGCGTACCCGATTTTTCGGATACACCCCATTGTGTATGAGTTTATATATATTATTTTATCTTAACACACCTTACTCAAGGCTGTCGAGAAGGCAACTGCAGCTTACTCATTTACACCAAACAACAACTCACCATAAGTCGGATAGTCGAGATACTTACCACCGGTCAAAGCTTCGGCAGCATCAACAGCACTTCTCAGCTTGCCCATTTCTTCAAGAACAGTATCGTGATAGTACAGAGCCTGCTTTTCGCTGTCGCCGATTTCAGCTGCTTCCTTCAAGCTTTCTTCCAGCTTCAGGGAGGATGCATACATTTCTCCGCCCAGCTTGCTCAGCTTATCAGCAAGTGCGCCTTCAAAGCCTGCGCTGACACCGGCAGCCTTTTTATCAAGTACTGCTTTGGTCAAATCTCCGGTATAAGCGGTAACTGCCGGGAGGATGTCCTTATGGAACATATCCAGCATGGTTGCTGCTTCGATAGAAATTGTGGTGCTGTAGTTCTCCAGCAGGATTTCTACACGGGACTCAACCTCGGCTTTTGTGAAGATGTTATGCTTTTCGAACAGCTCGATGTTCTTGGCATGTCCCAGATACGGCAAAGCCTCCGGAGTAGATTTGAGGTTCAGCAGACCGCGTTTGGCAGCTTCCTCAACCCATGCATCGGTATAACCGTTGCCGTTGAAGACAATGCGTTTATGAGCTTTATAGGTTTCTTTAACCAAATCATATACTGCTGCTTCCAGATCAGGAGCATCTGCCAGCTTATCAGCAAATTCATCCAGCTCTTCGGCAACGATGGTGTTCAGTACGATGTTGGGGCCGGCGATGGAGAACATGCTGCCCAGCATACGGAATTCAAATTTATTGCCGGTGAAGGCGAAGGGAGAGGTTCTGTTTCTGTCGGTGTTATCCTTAACAAGAGCAGGAATGGTATCGTCGCTTACTTTAATGTAGCTTTCCGGGTTGCCGTTGTAAACCTTGTCTGCTGCAATAGCTTCGAGAACTGCAGTCAGTTCAGTGCCAAGGAACATGGATACGATAGCCGGAGGAGCTTCGTTAGCGCCCAGACGATGGTCATTGCCGGCGCTGGCAACAGATACACGCAGCAGATCCTGATATTCATCAACAGCCTTGATAATTGCTGCCAGGAAGGTCAGGAAGCGCAGGTTTTTGTACGGCTCCTTGCCGGGATCCAGCAGGTTCAGGCCTTCTTCCGTAGATAAGGACCAGTTGTTATGCTTACCGCTGCCGTTTACACCATCAAAAGGTTTTTCATGCAGCAGGCAAACAAGACCATGACGCAGAGCAACACGTTTCATGAACTCCATCATCAGCTGGTTATGGTCAGATGCTACGTTGGTAGTTGTGAAGATAGGTGCCAGCTCGTGCTGTGCCGGAGCAACTTCGTTATGCTCGGTCTTGGCGAGTACGCCCAGCTTCCACAGCTCATCGTCCAAATCCTTCATGAAGGAAAGAACTCTTTGTTTGATAATGCCGAAGTAGTGGTCATCCAGTTCCTGGCCACGCGGAGATTTCGCACCGAAAAGGGTACGGCCGGTGTAAACCAAGTCTTTACGTTTTTCCCACATTTTTTTATCTACGAGGAAATATTCCTGTTCCGGACCAACAGTACTGTTGACGCGGATAGTATCAATGCCGAACAGCTTCAGCAGCTTGCAGGCTGCTTTGCTGACTGCATTCATGGAACGCAGCAGCGGAGTCTTTTTATCCAGCACTTCGCCGGTGTAGGAGCAGAAGGCTGTAGGAATGCACAGGCAGTTATCTTTGATAAATGCATAGGAGGTCGGGTCCCATGCTGTATAGCCACGAGCTTCGAAGGTTGCACGCAAGCCGCCGGACGGGAAGCTGGAAGCATCAGGTTCGCCCTGAATCAGCTCTTTGCCGGAGAAATCCATGATTACACGGCCTTCGGCAGTAGGAGAAATGAAGCTTTCATGCTTTTCAGCAGTAATACCGGTCATCGGTTGGAACCAATGGGTGAAATGAGTGCACCCATGCTCCAGAGCCCAGTCCTTCATAGCATTGGCGATGATATTAGCAATTTCCAGATTCAGCGGAGTGCCTGCCAGCACTGCTGCCTTATATGCCTTATAGGTTGCAGTCGGCAGACGATCTTTCATAACGCTTTCGTTAAAAACTAAGCTGCCAAACAGTTTCGGTACATCATTCATTGTAAAACCTCCCTAATTTCTCTCTGAGAATTTCCTTGGGTTTACGAAGTGTAAGCCCCTCATTTGAAATACAGTTTTTTGTGCTTTACAGATTTTCTTCTCTCTGGCTCTGTAAATAAGAAAGCACCGTCAGCTGCGCCCTGCGCTGCTACGGTGCTTCGTTGCACTTATCATGGGTAAGATATAAATTATAATTCTCACCGCTGATATAACAGAAAAAGCAACCACGAAGTTTAGACCTTTCGATCCAACAACCACGTTGTTGCTTTATGCGCTTATTATAATACTAGGATTTGAATTTGTAAAGGGGGTGAGAGGAAAAATTTTTATTTTTTTCTGCGTATACTAAAAAAGTATGCTTTTTTTGACTACAACAGCGGGATTTTTATCAGATATAACTGATAAAAATCTAAAATCATGAAAAGTTTCAGTTATATCTGATAGGAATTTGATTTTCGTCTTGAATTTAAGATATAACTGATATATTATATAGATAGTGAGGTGATTTACATGATCAAAAGAGAATCTTACATGAAAAAAATCCGCCCATTCATTAACAGTGATTTAGTAAAAGTACTTACAGGTATCCGACGTTGCGGTAAATCTGTTATGTTAGATCTTATAAAAAAAGAGCTGTTACAACAAGGAGTTACTCCCCAACAGCTTATTTCCTATAATTTTGAAAATATGAGCTTCGCCAGGCTTTGCAATGCCCAGGCTCTTCATGATGAAATAATAAACAAAACCCAAGCTTTAACAGGAAAAATTTATCTTTTCTTTGATGAAATCCAAGAGGTAAAAGATTGGGAAAAATGTATTAATTCCTTACGTATAGAGCTTAATTGTGATATTTATATCACCGGTTCCAATGCCAAGCTCCTATCTGGTGAATTAGCCACTTATTTAGCAGGACGCTATGTAGAATTTGTTATTTATCCTTTTTCATTTTCTGAATTTATTGAGCTATATAATACTATACAGCCTAATACCAGTGAAGCAGAATGCTTCAAGAAATACCTGCACTTCGGAGGAATGCCCTATTTGGCATCCCTGCAATATAACGAAGCTGCCTGCAAGCAATATTTACAGGATGTATATACATCAGTAGAACTAAAAGATATTGTACGCCGCAACAATATACGTGATGTTGACATGCTTGAACGCATACTTACCTACATAACTGCAAATATCGGTACCATTTTTTCTGCCAATGTGCTTTCTAAATATTTGAAAAGCGAAGGACGCAGCATGGCAACAGAAACCATTATCAACTACGTTAAAGCCTGCACCGATGCCTTTCTGTTTTATCAGGTAAAACGTCAGGATATACAAGGTAAAAAGCTGCTTGCTATCAACGAAAAATATTATGTGGCTGACCATGGCATCCGCGAAGCAGTCTTCGGCGGCAACATGAAGGATATCAATCTCATTCTGGAAAATATTGTTTATCTGGAGCTTTTACGCCGTGGTTATAAGGTGAGCATCGGCAAGGTAGATACCAAAGAAATTGATTTTATCTGTGAAAAACAGGATAAAAAAATTTATATTCAAGTTACGTATTTATTGGCTGCAGAAGAAACTATTCAACGTGAGTTCGGTGTTTACAATGAAATTACCGATAATTATCCGAAATATGTGCTTTCACTCGACGAATTCGATATGAGCCGTAATGGTATTATCCATAAAAATATCAGAGATTTTTTGACAGATTCATCTATATAACTGTTTAGAAAAATACCAAATTTAACATTATTAAAACCATTACGCATGCTCCTCAGCAGGATTTTTGCGTTCTGTAAAGAATTGTACAATATAGAGTATGCAATGCAAAACGCAATATAACTAATTGCCAAGGAGGAACCCTTATGGAATTAACCGCTGTTGCGCAGCTGCGCCGCATGGTGCTGGAGCATTTATCCCGCTACACCTGGAATAACGAGTTGCCTGACCACGTCTACGATATTCTGCAGGAGGTACGCGAGGATACTCCGCGCTACCGCTGCTGTGTTTATAAAGAAAGAGCCGTACTGAAAAACCGTATTGATATGGCGCTGGGCCAGGAGTGCTCCAGCAATATCATCGAGGCTGCCAAGCTGACGCTGAACGAGCCTGAGCGCACCGATTTGCCGATTATCGACGTGCTCCCCGCAGCCTGCGACCAATGCCCGATTGATGCTTATTACGTTACCGATATGTGCCGTCACTGCATCACCCACAAATGCATGAATAACTGCCCGAAAAAGGCTATCAGCATTATTCAGGACCGCGCCTTTATCGATAAAACGAAATGTATCGAATGCGGTCGCTGCAAGCAGATGTGCCCCTACGGTGCGATTATCGAAATCCATCGTCCCTGCGTGCGTGCCTGCGCCATCGGTGCCATCAGCATCGGTGAAAACCGTAAGGCTGTCATTGACCACGAAAAATGTGTTTCCTGCGGTGCCTGCCGCAATGCCTGCCCCTTCGGCGCTATCGACGAGCGCAGCAATATCATCCGCGTTATCCGCGAAATTCAACAGGGCAAGCAGGTTATCGCCCTTGTGGCACCTTCTATCGTAGGCCAATACGGTTTGAAGATTACCATGGCGCAAATTTACGAGGCACTGCAAAAAGCAGGCTTCGCTGAAGTTGTAGAGGTTGGCGTTGGCGCCGATATCACCAGCGTTAAGGAGGCAGAGGAATATCTGGAGAAGGTTCCTGCCAAGCAGGGCTTTATGACCAGCTCCTGCTGTCCTGCCTTTGTTAAGCTGATTAAAACACAGGTGCCGGAGGCTGCGGACAAGATTTCGGATACACCTTCTCCCATGCTCACCTGCGCTGAGCTGATTAAGGAAAAATATCCTTATGCAGTTACTGTGTTCATCGGTCCCTGCATCGCCAAAAAGGTGGAAGCACGCGAGCACCGCGAAACCATCAACTATGTGCTGACCTTTGAAGAGATTATGTGCATGCTGGAGGGCAAGGATATCAAATTTGCGGAAATGAGCGGTGATACTGCTTATGAACGCGATGCCTCCAAGCTTGGCCTGAGCTTCCCGCTGACGGCCGGCGTAAGCGCTGCCGTGCAGGATACGGTTGCAGCTATGGGCGGTGAGGTACATAATGCGCAATACTGCTCCGGACTGGACAAATGCCGTGATACGGTTAAGGCTGCTGCCGCAGGCAAGCTCGACTGCAGCTATATCGAAGGCATGGCCTGCTCCAACGGCTGTATCGACGGCCCTGCTGCAGTAGGCGACTTCCACATTACGAAGGTTGCCCTGACGAAATACGCAGCAGCAGCCCCCAATAAGCAGGCTGCCGAAGACAAGCACACAAAATAAAATTTTACAAACTATCCCTTCTGTTGCATTGGCAGAGGGGATAGTTTGTTCATAGCAGGATTTTAGTCTGCTAAAATCATAGAGTGCGTTTTACTGCGCACTAAAAGAACGGAGATTCCCAAGCAAATGCAAAACACTCGCTACATCGGTCACCTTGCTGCCCTCATTACGATTGCTACCTGGGGCACAACCTTTATTTCTACCAAGGTTTTACTTACCGGCTTTCAGCCGCTGGAAATTCTTTTTTTCCGCTTTATTATGGCCTTTTTCGCCCTTTGGCTGGCCTATCCTAAAATGCTGAAAACAGATAAAAAGCAGGAGCCTGTTTTTATGGCAGCAGGCCTCTGCGGCATCTGCCTCTACTACCTTTTGGAAAACATCGCCCTGACCTATACGCAAGCCTCCAACGTTAGCGTAATCGGCAGCACCGCGCCTTTCTTTACTGCGCTGCTAGCGCATTATTTTATGCGCTCTGCCGGCAGCTTAAGCAAGCAGTTCATCATCGGCTTTTTTATCGTGATGAGCGGTATTGCCTGCATCAGCTTCAACGGCGCAGCCATGCAGCTCAATCCCTTGGGTGATTTGCTGGCGATTTCGGCTGCCGTCGTGTGGGCGTTTTATGCTCTGCTGACGAAAAAAATCAGTAGCTATGGTTATCCTGTTATCCTCGCCACTCGCAGAACCTTTTTCTACGGCATTCTCTTTATGGTGCCGGCGCTCGGTTTTCTGGATTTTGAACTGAACCTGGCGCGCTTCGCCAATACTACATATCTTTTCAACATTGTCTTTCTGGGACTGGGCGCTTCTGCCCTCTGCTTTGTCACCTGGAATCTGGCAGTAAAGGAGCTGGGCGCAGTCAAGGCCAGCGTTTATATTTATATGGTTCCTGTTATCACCGTCATTACCTCAGCAATTATCCTGCAGGAGAAAATCACTCTGCTGGTAGCACTCGGTACCATCCTGACAATGACCGGCCTGTTTATTTCGGAATACAGGCCGAAGAAAAAAATAAAGTAAGAAGGCAAACAAAAACGCCCTAGGCATCAACAGCCTAAGGCGTATTTTTATTTATTCTGCATATAATAATTAATAAAGGTCTGCGCAACCTGCGACAGCTCTCTGCCCTTAACTATAGACAGCGTCATCTCCAGAAACAAGCGCTCATCCTTGATTTCCTTGCGGACCAGATTCGCCGGAAACAATTCTACAGCCGGTGCCGGTACAATTGCCACACCGGTATTTTTTTCTGCCCAGGCTATGGCAGAAAGCTTAGTAGTATTAATACTCATAACCTGCGGGAAAATGTGTGAATCCGAGCACACAGAAAAAAACAGCTCAGAACAGCCACGCGAAAGACATAACGGAATGTCCTCCAAATCATCCAGCAGGATATTAGGCTTATCATTTTTCAGATACGGGCTATCCTTATGAAAAAGCGCAACCAGACGCTCTTTACGGCTGAACAGCGTTTCAAAGCGTTTAGACTGCTTTAGGGGTGCATTGGCAATGCCTATTTCCGTTTTCCCCTCCAAAAGCTGCTGGGTTTGTTCGTCAATCGGCACCTCATACAGCTCATAATTAATATGCGGAAACTCTCTGTAAAAATCACTCAAAAAGTTTTTAATAAAGTTTATTGACATCGAAGGCGACAGACTGATGCGCAGCGTACCGCTAAAGCCTGCCTGACAGTCAACTATCTCCTTCAGAGCGCTGTTTTCTGCCGAGCAGATATACTTAGCCTTGTTATATAAAATACAGCCTGCATCCGTAAGCTCAATGCTGTGACCACCACGGCGCACATGCAGCAGCTGCGTACCAAAACGCTTCTGCAGCACCTTAAGCTGATTACTCAGCGCCGGCTGGGCAATTGCTATCTGCTTAGCTGCGGCAGAAATACTGCCGGCCTCAACTATGGCAATAAAATTGCGGTAATATTCTATGTCCATATATAGTTCTCCTTTACTTCTCTCTGCCTTTATTATACTATACAGCAATATTTCTGAGTACTTTTTTAGTTTTTAAAATTAAATTTTTCATAAAACCAATGACAGCATATGCAAAACGCATATAACTCCAATAGATTATTTTTATAAGTGATTAGGAATAAAAGCATAAGTTTTTCGTTTTTTTCTAAAAACAGACAACTATATATCATGAATTATCCTGTTCCCGCATCAAAGAACGAGTTAACGTATATTCATTTTTTATATGTAAAATGTATTTTCCGTATTTTACTTTATATGTTGATAGATTTAAACTGTAAGCAGATAAGGAAATTTCCAAAAAAGAAAAGAGGTTTTTGAAATGCTGGATGCAACACGTTTGCGCACCCCCTGCCTATTTGACAAAATAGTCAGCGCGGACGAAGCAGCCACACTGATTACCGACGGTATGAATGTCGGTGTCAGCGGCTTCACCCCCTCTGGCTATCCTAAGAAAACCACACTTGCTCTCGCTAAAGCCATCAAGGCCGGCAAAAAATGCCGTATCAATATTTGGAGCGGTGCTTCCGTCGGACCGGAAATCGAAGAAGCACTTGCCGAAGTCAGCGGTATCAGCGGACGCATGCCTTATTATGCAGCCTCCAACAAAACACTCAGCCGCCAGATCAACACCGGCATCGTAACCTATATTGATCAGCATTTAAGCCACTTTGCCCAACAAATCGACTACGGCTTTTACGGCGATGTTGATGTCGCAATCGTTGAAGCCGCTGCTATTAATGCAGACGGCAGCATTGTTCTCGGTCCAGGCGTCGGCAACACGCCTATGCTTGTAAAGCATGCAAAAAAAATTATTGTTGAGGTCAACACATCTATCCCGTTGACGCTGGAGGGAATGCACGATATTTACATCTGCAGCAAACCACCTGAGCGCACCGAAATCCCTATTTATCATGTCGGTGACCGCATCGGTTCTCCTTATGTAAGCTGCGGACTTGACAGAATTACCTGCATCGTCGAATCAGACATTGTCGACCATGTACGCAATTTAAGCGCTCCTGATGAAGCAAGCAAAAAAATTGCCGCTAACTTGGTTGATTTTTTGGAGCACGAGCAGCGCCACGGCCGTCTGCCGCAGCAAATGCTGCCGTTGCAGTCCGGCGTAGGAAGCATAGCCAATGCTGTATTAATGGGTTTGGCAGAATCTAAATTTGAAAATCTTACTATGTACTCAGAGATTTTGCAAGATTCTGTTTTCAAGCTGATAAAATGCGGTAAGGTCACCCAAGCCTCCGGCTGTGCCTTCACTCCATCGCCAACAGTTTGGGAGATGTATAAAGAAGATCCCGAGCTCTACCGTAACCGCATTGTTCTGCGCCCGCTCGACATCAGCAATAATCCGGAGGTCATCCGCCGCCTCGGCGTTATCTCCATGAATACACCGCTTGAATTTGATATTTACGGTCAGGCAAATTCTACCCATGTTATGGGCAACCGTATGATGAACGGTATCGGCGGCAGCGGAGATTATATGCGCAACGGTTACCTGACAATATTCTCTACCTCATCAACTGCCAAAGGCGGTAATATCTCGAGCGTAGTTCCCATGGTTTCACACGCAGATCATACCGAACATGATACGATGGTTTTTATTACCGAGCAAGGTGTAGCCGATATCCGCGGTCTGAGTCCTCTAAAACGGGCCAAACTGATTATCGAAAAATGCGCCCACCCCGATTTCAGGGAACAGCTTTATGATTACCTGAAAATGGCGCAAAGAAAAAACGGCCATGAGCCTGTTGATTTGGAACACGCCTTCGACATGCACATAGCGTTAGAAAAAACAGGCACGATGAAAGAGAAATCCAAGGAGGAAGATCATTATGACTACACGAGAAGATTTACAGCTTAGCTTAGATGCCTATGATGCCAAGGTTGCCAAGGCAATCGCAAAATTCCCCGAACGGCAGCATTTAAGCGAAAAGCGCTTATATACACCCTTAGATATAGATGAAAAATTTGATTATAACAGTAAACTCGGCTTTCCCGGTCAGTATCCCTTCACCCGTGGCGTACAGCCCACAATGTACAGAGGCCGCCTGTGGACTATGCGTGCTTATGCAGGCTTTGCCACTGCCGAAGAAACCAATGCCCGTTACAAGTATTTGCTGCAGGCAGGGCAAACCGGTCTTTCCGTAGCTATGGATTTACCTACACAAATCGGTCTGGACAGTGACGCACCGTTATCCGAAGGTGAAGTAGGCAAGGTTGGCGTAGCAATTGATTCTCTCGCTGACATGGAAAAGCTTTTTGAAGGTATTCCGCTGGATAAGGTCAGCACATCGATGACCATCAACGGTCCGGCAGCCGTACTTTTGGCAATGTATGTTGCTGTTGCCGAAAAGCAGGGAGTAAAACCGGAGCAGTTGAAGGGCACTATTCAAAACGATATCCTCAAGGAATATATCGCCCGTGGAACCTATATCTTTCCGCCACGTCCTTCCATGCGCCTGATTACAGATACCTTTGCTTATTGCTCGCAGAATATCCCCAAATGGAATACTATCAGTGTTGGCGCTTATCACATCCGCGAAGCAGGTGCTTCCGAGGTACAGGAAATCGCTTTTGCCTTCGCTAATGCCATGGCCTATATTGATGCTGCAATCAAAGCAGGCCAAAAGGTTGATGATTTTGCTCCCGGTATCAGCTGGATTTTTACCGCCGGCCTGAATTTCTTCTCTGAAATAGCCAAATTCCGCGCTGCCCGCCGCTTGTGGGCACGCATCATGAAAGAGCGTTACGGAGCTACCGTTCCCAAAGCACAGATGCTGCGCGTACACGTTCATACCGCAGGCAGCGTGCTGACAGCACAGCAGCCTTTGAACAACGTTGCCCGCATTACCTGGCAGGCCATGTCCGCTGTACTTGCAGGCATTCAGTCGATGGCCTGCTGCGCGTATGACGAAGCCATTGCCCTCCCGACGGAAGAAAGTGCAACTCTTGCACTGCGTACCCAACAGCTCATCGCTTACGAAAGCGGTGTTGCCGACACTATCGACCCCATGGCCGGTTCCTATTATGTTGAAGCACTCACTGACAAATTCGAAAAAGAAGCTTATGAATACATCCAAAAAATTGATGCCATGGGCGGTGCGGTTGCTGCTATCGAACAAGGCTATATGCAAGGTGAAATGGGCGCCCATGCCTACGAATATCAGACAGATATTGAAAAAGGCAAGCGTACAGTCATCGGTGTCAACAAATTTGCAGACAATAAGGCTGTCAAAACAAATGACGTTATTACGGCAGATTTAAGCGTTGCGGAACGTCAGATTGCCCGTGTAAATGAAATGAAGGCTCACCGTGACCAGCACGCAGTAGATTCTTCCCTGAAAGCTCTGAAGGAAGCTGCCAAGGGTGAAGCTAACCTTATGCCTTATCTGATTGATGCTGTTAAAACCTATGCAACCTTAGGCGAAATCTGCGGCGTACTGCGCGAGGTTTTCGGAGAATATCAGCAGGGAGGTAATCTGTTTTAAGGCTAAGGCAGGTGTTTACGTTGCATTTGGCGAATACCATGGCAATAGTTAAAATTAAAGCAAAGGCAGGTATTTACAATGACAACTAAAGCATTAGCAAAATTTACCGCAGAATTGTGCTATGAAAAGCTTTCTGCTCACAGTATCGAAATGGCTAAAAAATGTCTGTTGGACTGGCTGGGAATTGCTATCCGCGGTTCGCAGGAAAAACCGGTACGCATCATCCATGATGTTATCCTGCAGGGTGATGCGCCACAGGCGAATATTTTCGGCAGCCTTCCTGCCAAAAAGGCCGGTGCCCTGAACGCAGCCTTTATCAACAGTGCTGCCTCTCACAGTCTAGACTTTGATGACCTGCATAACCCGTCGATTATTCATCCGGCCTGCGTTGTTGTTTCTCCCGCACTGGCTGTCTGCGAGGCAGAACACAAAAGCGGTAAGCAGCTCATCGCAGCAATTTGTGCAGGCTACGAAGCAAGCGGGCGCGTAGGCGAAGCGGTTATCCCGGAATCCTACTTCTTTTGGCATACTACCGGTACCGCAGGCACCATCGCCGCCGGTGCTGCTGCCGCCAACGCTCTCGGTCTTGACGCACAGCAGACACTGATGTGCTACGGCAGCGCCGGTACCCAGGCCGCAGGCCTGTGGGAGTTTTTAAAAGAGGGTGCCATGAGCAAGCCGCTGCACACGGGCAAGGCTTCCTACAGCGGTGTTCTCAGCGCTTATCTGTCGCAGAAGGGTTTTACTGCAGCCAGTGAAATTTTAGAAGGCGAAAAGGGCTTCTGCCGTGCCATGGTCAAAGAACCGCATTTGGAAAAGCTTACCGAAAGCATGAGCACCGACAAGCTGAAAATTGACATCAACTCCTTCAAGCCCTACGCCTGCTGCAAGCACGCCCATGCCGCACTTTACGCCATTCAGGAGCTGCGCAAGGCTCATTCCCTGCAGCCCAAGGATATCGCTAAAATTAAGCTGTACGTCAACGATATTACCAACTATCTGATCAACAATCCTCAGCCGCAAACTCCCTACGGCGGCAAATTCAGTATTCAATATTGCTCCGCTGCTATGCTGAAGTTCGGCGAAGTAGGCATTGCACAGTTCACCGAGGAATGTATCCATAACCCGGAGCTTACGGATTTAATGCAGCACATCGAGGTTATCCGTGATGAGGCTATGGAACAGCTTCATGCAGCAGATGCTTCCAAGCTGGCTTCCAGAGTAGAAATTCAGCTGCATAACGGACAAACTCTTACAATGCAGGTTGATTATCCTAAGGGAGATCCGGAAAATCCTCTGACCTGGGATGAGCTCTGCGCCAAGTTTATGAGCCTTGCCGTACCTGTTTACGGTGAAGCAAAGGCATTACGTTTACAAAATTGGGTAGCAAGCCTTGAGCAATGCAACGACGTTGCCCAAGCGCTGGACGCCTGTCTAAAGGAGGAATGATTTATGCAACCGGAAGAAATTATCCGAAGCGTAAAAGATATCTACACGCATAACGCTTTTATGCAGCACTGCGGCATAAAGGTTCACAGCATCAGCTGCGGCAAAGCTGCAGTAGGCCTGCGCATCGACCCTGTTATCCACACAAACCTCAACGACAAGCTGCACGGAGGCTTGCTTACAACACTGGTGGATAATGCCACCGGCATCGCCTGCGCCGCTATGGGCAAGCGCGTGGTTACGGTATCGATGACCGTAGATTTCATTAAGAGCGCTCCTTCCGGTGCAATGGTAGAAGCACAGGCTGAGGTTGTTTCGCATAATGGCCAGTTAATTACTATGCAGATTCATGTATATGATACTGATGCAGATACATTGCTGGCCGCCGGCAGCTGCTGTATGCTGACGATTGCCGACTTCCCCGGAATTCCGGAAAAATGGTAAGTGTCAGCTTCGCAAGCAGTCTATAAAGCGTATACCATAACAGCTTAACTGCTTTCGTTACAAATCGAGTAGGAGACTGCTCATTATTTGAGCAGTCGACCTCTCACACCACCGTGCGTACCGTTCGGTACACGGCGGTTCAAATACCATAATGCTTGAGTCTTTTAAGCTCGTAATTGCTCGCTAATTCATAATAGCCTGCTTTTACGAGCTTTTCTTTTGTTATTGACCTGTTAAGTATCGCACTTCCTGCTACTCGCCAATAACCTAGTCTTGTATTTCCCCACATATATGCGTACTTTTCTGGTATTCCCAACTTCTTTAAGTTTGTAACTCTAGTTGTAGATTTCTTCCATTGTTTCCATATATATTGACGGAACCTTCTTTACAACCATTCATTCCATTCCTGCATTTTGCTTTTTATACTTGCTATGCAGTAATAGTTCAGCCAACCGCTTATATATACTTTTACCTTGTTCATCACTACACGTACATTTCTTCCTTGGCTTCTAGCTGTCAGCTCTTTTAGTTTTGCTTTGGCTTTCTTCAAGGATTGTTTATGTACTCTTATCATTACACCCGTTTGGTTCTTACCTAGCGTAAATCCTAAGAACTTGAACTTTTGTGAGTATTCGCTTACTGCTTTGCTCTTTTCCATGTTCAACTTTAGTTTGAGCTTATCTTCAAGATATTTTCTGCTGGATTCCAATAATCTTTCCGCTGCTCTTTTGCTTTTTGCTTCGACAATAATATCATCTGCATACCTTACAATATTTACTCCTCGTCTTGACATTTCTTGGTCAAACTCATTCAGGTAAATATTTGCCAGTAGTGGCGACAATGGTCCGCCTTGTGGCGAGCCTTCTTCTGTCTTTACTATTACTCCGTTGTCCATGACTCCGCTTTTGAGAAATTTCTTGATTAGCTCTATCAGCCTTTTATCTTTTATTCTCCTGCGAAGTATGTTAAGCAGTAAGTCATGGTTCAGCGTATCGAAATACTTGGATAAATCTACTTCTACTACGTATCGGTAGCCCTTTTCCGCATATTCTTTCACGCTTTCCATTGCCTGTTGTGCACTTCTTCCTACTCGGTAGCCGTAGCTTCCTTTGTAGAAAGTTACTTCATACATCGGTTGCAGTACCTGTGCTATTGCATGCTGTACCATTCTGTCTATGACAGTTGGTATACCAAGCTTTCGCACTCCTCCGTCTGCTTTGGGGATTTCCTTGCGTCTTACTGGATTCGGTTTGTATCTTCCGAACCATATGTCAGATACAAGTTCTCGACCATGTTCGGTGCACCAAGGTTCCATTTCATCGACAGTCATTCCGTCGATTCCCGCGGCTCCCTTGTTGCCTTTGACTCTTTTCATTGCTTCGAGTAGATTTCTTCCCCGAAGAATTTCTCGCAGTAAATCCTGCGTTGCATTGTCTCTTTCTCTGTTGTCCCGAGTTCCAACACTCGGCACTCCTGCATACCCTTCGCGTTCCACGCTATCTCTTTGCAGGCAGCCCTTTCGGTATTCTGCTTTCATTGTGTTGGTCTCCTTTCTCCAGTTACTCAAGACTGATATTTGTTCAGACCTTCCCGTCAAAAAAAAAACGGTACTATGTCCTCTGCTGACTTCTCACAGCAAGCTTTACTCCATATTTCGGATTCCCTACTTTATGTCTGTGAGACCTCCCCAGGTAAGAACGATAACTTTCATTCCATGTAGCCGCCTTATTTACTGTATAGAGTTCGGGTAGCATTGGACTTCATCTTGTACAGCAGACTTATCCGCTCTAATTCAGCCTTATATAAGGTTTCTGTTCGTCGGCTCAGAACTTTGCCCGTTATTGATTTCCCGCAATAACATCCGGCTTCCTTCAGATTCCACCTCACGATGGACACCCTTGCCTTTGGCTAACGCTTCCTGCTACCGAGCGCGTAGTGGACTTTCACCACCTAGTTATCGCCCATGCTGGGCGCACTGTAAAAAGGCGTTCTCCCACTGCGGGAGAACGCCTTTACTGTAAGCAACTTATTAAATTCATTCCGCCTTAATTGCTTCAACCTGCTCAACGGAAAGTGAAGTAGCCTTAGCAATATCCTCTACAGATAATCCCATACTTAAAAGACGCTTTGCAGTTGCATTCTTTTCTTCTGCCTTGCCTTCGGCGAGACCTTCTGCCTTGCCTTCGGCGAGACCTTCTGCCTTACCTTCGGCGAGACCCTGAGCCTTACCCTCGGCCAGACCTTCGGCATGTGCTTCGTCACGCAGGTCTTTCATACGCATTTCGTAAGTCATATAGGCATCCCTCACTTTCTTGTCATTTTTAATTTCTACAATAGTGTCAGCAACCTCACGTGTAAAATTACTGTTAATAGTATTGCTGTTGATGTAGTCAAACAGACTTTGAATGTCCGGTGACACATCACCTTTGGTTCCCAAGGTATTGAGAAACATAATAACTGCTTCATCTGCCAATTCAATATTCATATTTTCCAGACAACGCTTCTTAAAGGTATAAATACGCTGGGAATCCTGAAAAAAATCAAACAGACAGAAGAAAATTATATACGTAGGAGATAATTCGTCATAATCCTGACCTTTTTGCAGCATATCCGTATCAAGCATAGCCTGATAGTAGCGGGTACGCTTAGGCAACAGAAATTTTCCTGTAGCACGATTAACAGGATTCTTTACCTGCATTTCCAAATTGTAATGAGTATTGGCAGCATCTGCAATTCTAACATCCAGACGAATACCATGGCTGTCAGGATAAACATCAATAGTCTGCTCTGCTTCAAGATAGGTAATATCTGCAATTTCGGTATGTAAAAGCTCTTCCAGAATATGCTTGCAGATGCGCTTTCTGAGCATAACGTGCTTGAAAAGAAAATCGTTAGACAGAGTCAGCTTATCGAGATTAGAGATTTGCTTTTGCATTTGTTTCCTCCTTTGATTATAGCATAATTTGCAGTAAAAATATATAAGCCGGCAATTGCGACTGACATAAAGGAAAAGGCGCCTGCCGAAAGCTCGACAGGCGCCACTGGTCCGCACGACCAGGCATAAGCTCCGCAAGAATGCGGCTACCTATGCAACTAAGGTAATTATAACACAGAAACGCTTTAAAAACAATAGTTCGTTAAACAAAAAATGATATTACACTTAGGGCATATTTCATTACTGCAAAAGGCGTTCTCCCCTGCGGGAGAACGCCTTTACTGTTTACTGAACTTTATTCACTTGTCACTGCCGACAATTTATTTTGCCAGCTTGTTGCCGTAATGGTCGCGTTCGCCTTTAACAGCATTTACGCGTACACGCTCAATCTTGTCGCGGTCACCGTCTTCGCCACTGATGCGGTCAACACGGATACGGCCCATTTCAGGAGCGAACTCGTTGATAATCTTGCTGTCGAGCTGAGCGCCCTTCTGCATTGCACGGTAGAGCATTGCAGCAAATTCGTAACGGCTCATCATGCGGTCACCGGAGAATTTGCCATCAGGATAGCCTTCGATGATGCCTGCAGCTGCCAGCTTGCCAACGTATTCATATGCCCAGTGGTTTTCAGCAACATCCGGGAAGATCTTCATCTTATCTTCTGCGATGGAGCCTAAGCCGCCTTTAGCAACCATAGCCTTCAGCTCGGTAACCTCAGCACGCAGGTCAAGGATTTCGCGAGCCATTGCGGTACGGCTGTTGCTTACATGGTTGGTGCGATCCAGGGAGAAGGATACGCCTGCGTTAACCATGTTTTCACCGTTGCCTACGGTACCGCCAACACTGAACATTACCTTTTCGTCCGGACGGTAGTAAGCGCCGATTGCAGCAGCGTTTTCACCGCCGTAGTTGCCGTAGCCTGCGGAGAAGGTCAGTTTGTCGTCCGGATCGAAGTCCATCGGATGCAGGGCTGCCAGAGCAGCTGCGCCTGCGCCAACCTTGTTTACACGGCTGCCCAGTTGGTTGATACGGTTGGTGTTATTAGCAACCTCTTGATTGGTCTTATACAGTTGGCTGCCGTTTACAACGTCCTTAGATGTTTCGCTGAGTTCGCCTGCAGCAACATTGGTAACCTTCTTATTACCTGCGTTAATGCCATCCTTCGTAACAGAAGGACCATCTTTAATCTCCAAGCCTTTATCGCTAATAGTGGTATCGCCGGCAGTTACTTTGTCAACATTGATATTCTTATCAAGCGCTACAGTGTATTCTTTGCCACCGTCTTTATTGGTACCTTCGGTTACAGTAATGTTTTTATCACCAGCCTTTACAGTGGTGTGCTGTTTTGCAACACTGTCTACACGAGTATTCAGATCAGAAATAGCATTTTTGTTAGCTTCGATAGCAGTTTTGTTAGCTTCGATAGCAGTTTTGTTAGCTTCGATAGCTTCAGTGTTAGCAGTTACGCGGTCATTGGTTTCCTTCAACTGACCATAGTTAACTGCATCAGTATCAGCTTCACCTCTAGCTACACCGCTGATTTTACCGTTCTGATCAATGGTAACCTTATCGTTAACCTTAACATTGCTGCCATCCAGAACGATGGAGGAAGCGCCGTTGGAAATCTTGTTGCCGGTTACGTCGATATCAGCCAGTTTTGCACCCTTATCAGCATATACGCGATCTTTGGTTGCAATGTAGCCAGTGGTTTCGATAGTACCATTGGTACCGCTGATGTTTACATATTTGCCAGTCAAATCGCCAAGCATAATATCCTTGTTCAGGTTAACCTTGTAGAACTTTTGACCGTCAACATCAGTTTCTTCAACATTGATGTTGGAGCCATTTACAACCTTGCTGTGTTTGCCTGCTTCGGTTGCTACTGCATGCAGCTGGCTGCCGTTTACTGCATCAGTAGAATCAGCGGTTACTGCGCCTGCTGCTACACCGGAAATCTTGCCGTCTGCAGCAACAGTTACTTTGCCCAGCTTAGCACCTTTAGTGGTGATTTGGCTGTAATTGCCATCTGCATCGCCTACAAACAGCTCACCGTCACGCAATGCGGTATGTTTATAGAATACACCGTCTTTCAGAACTACGTTGCCGATTACGCCTTCGTCAGCAGTTACTTTGCCAAGTTCAGCCTCAGGAGCAACTAATTTGCCGTCTTTATCTACAACAAATTTGCCGTTTGCAGCATAGAATGCACCGTTGCTGTTTACGAAGAACGGTACAGTGCCGTTTTCATTTGCAGTACCTACGGACAGGTTGTATTTTGCGTTCAGTGCATTGGTCTGGATGGAGTTTACACCGGCAATGTTGCCTTTTTCATCGATGGTTACCTGACCAAGTTTAGCGGATTTCGGAGTGATTTGGCTGTAGTTGCCGTCTGCATCGCCTACGAACAGTTCTGCGTCACGCAGTGCGGAATGGCCGGTGAATACGCCATTCTGCAGTACTACGTTGCCGATTTCGCCTGCAGTTGCGGTTACTTTGCCGTCTTTATCTACGGAGAAGTTATTGTTTGCACCATAGAATGCACCGTTACTGTTTACGAAGAACGGCATAATACCGTTTTCATTTGCAGTACCTACGGACAGGTTGTATTTTGCGTTCAGTGCGTTGGTCTGGATGGAGTTTACACTGGCAATATTGCCTTTTTCATCGATAGTTACCTGACCAAGCTTAGCAGATTTCGGAGTGATTTGGCTGTAGCTGCCGCTTGCATCGCCTACGAACAGCTCGCCATCACGCAGTGCGGAATTACCGGTGAATACGCCATTATTCAGAACTACGTTGCCTGCGGTTACGTTGCCGTCTTTATCTACAACCAATTTGCCGCTGGCTGCATAGAATGAATGCACCGTTGCTGTTTACGAAGAACGGCATGATACCGTTTTCAGCCATAGTACCTACAGACATATTGTATTTAGAGTTCAGGGCGTTGGTTTGAATGGAGTTTGCATTTACATTACCATCCGATGCCGGAGCAGCCATCGCCGGAGCCATGCTTGCACAGGTCATAACACCTGTTGCAATCAGCATTGTCAACAGCTTTTTGGTAGAGCAACTTTTTGCGCCATGGTTTTTAGCCATTTCAGAAACAACGACATATGCGTTGCGAGCTTCACTCCAAATTACTTTAAAAACTTTGTTCATAAAAAACTCCTCCCACATAAATATTATTATTTATATACTGTACGTGACACCTGCCACGTATGGAAACAAGTTAAACAACTATTGCATAATTATCCATGCACTGATGTTGCCGTTTGCCAACATCCGCTTTTCTGAAGCAGCACCAGGCAATAAACCTTCGCAAAACAGTTTAAAGTACACTTGAGGCTGTTTTTACTTGTATAACATTTCTAATACATCTTAATTATAGCATTTCCATTTGCATTAAGCAATATGCGAACAAGCACTAATAGTTTAACTATATTATTTTTTAAAAGCACTGTAAACCGTATGTAGACTAAGGTTGACGTGTTTTGGCAGGCCTTTTTTGCAAAAGATTTTCAAAAAATTTTATTTTTATTTTAAAATTAGCTTTAGCAAACTATCAACCGATACTAGCTTTATTACACAAGAGATTGTGTAATATATTGAACAAATCTCTTCTATATTCACTTTTCCTTCCTAATATTCACCATCAGCACCGTTTTTACAAGAGATTTTTGCAACATGTTGCACTTTTCTCTTCTAAACTTGCCTCGCAGCGCCAAATTCGCCGCCCTAAACGCAAAAGCCCCCGAAGCAGGACAAGCCTGCTTCAAGGGCAATCAAACTGAAATGCCAAAACGAACTGCTTTATTTTTCTAAGCTATCACAATCCAGTAAAAAATCATATATGTTCACGGTAAGAATTCCGTATTCATCATAATAGGCCGGGACAATATCCTTTGTAATGATAATTTTTTTGAAGGTATCATCAATATTTTTCAAGGGGCGTACCTCCTGCGCACGTTTCATTTCATCCGGCAAGGAATATGCAGACTGTATATAGTACCTTACTGAGCCCATATTGCAGACAAAATCAACCTCCAGCTGTTTTCTTACTACATTACCGCCGTCATCTCTCACGGCAATAGGCACTACACCCACATCAACGCTGTACCCACGCATGCAAAGCTCATTGTAGATTACATTTTCCATAGAATGAGTTTGTTCAAACTGCCGGAAATTAATGCGCGCATTACGCAACCCCAGATCAGAAAAATAATATTTTTTCGGAGTATCAATATAGGCCTTGCCCTTTACATCATAGCGCGAAGCTGCTTCAATTAAAAAGGAATCTTCCAGGCAATCCAGATACTTTTTGATAGTTGTAGAAGTAATTTTGGATTTTTTGACACTTTTAAAGGTATTTTTCAGCTTTTCATAATTAGTTAAAGAGCCAATGGCCGAAGCCAGTATATTAAGTAAATCCTCCATTTCTCCCTTATTACGGATACGGTTGCGCTTATAAATATCGCTCAGATAAATTTCACTCAACAAATTCTGCAAAGCGGCAGCCTTTTCGGCAGTCCCTTCACGCAGCACAACTACCGGAATTCCTCCGTAAAGCATATATTCCGCCAAGCCCATATACTTATCACCGGGATAAACACTCATAAATTCGGCAAAGCTAAGCGGATACATATGCATCTCATCACCGCGTCCGGCAAATTCCGTAATGATATCCTTGGAAAGAAATTTAGCATTACTGCCGGTAACATATACATCCATATTCGCCTTGCGCAGATACCCGTTAAGCACAGCTTCGAAGCAATCCATTTCCTGTACCTCATCGAGCAGCAGATAATACATATCCTCATCAGCAAGCCTGCTGTTAACATAAGCCATAAACTTTTCCGGATTTACGCCACGCTTTTCCTTTCCCATGGCAATAAGACTTTCACCTATCTTTTGCAAATCATCGGCGGAGTCGAAAGCAAAACGGATAATATGCGCATCATCTATACCGCATGAAAGCAGATGCTGATAAAATATGTTGTTCAGCAGATAGGATTTACCGCATCTGCGAATACCTGTAATAATTTTAATCAACCCGTTATGCTTGCGTTTTATCAGCTTGTCCAAATAAAAATCTCTGCGTATTTCCATTAGCTCACCTTCTTTAGAAGAGATTTTTGCAACATGTTGCATTTTTCTCTTCTATTATAGCCTTTTTTCTCCCCGTATTCAATCTCAACGCCATTTCTGCAAGAGATTTTTGCAACATGTTGCATTTTTCTCTTCTAAATTCGCCTTTTTCTTCCCAACATTCACCCTCAATACTATTTCTACAAGAGATTTCTGCAACATGTTGCACTTTTCTCTTCTAAACTTGCCTTTTTCTTCCTAACATTCACCCTCAGCGCCATTTCTGCAAGAGATTTCTGCAACATGTTGCACTTTTCTCTTCTAAAATTGCCTTGCAGCGCCAAACTCTCCGCCAAAAACGCAAAAGCCCCCGGAGCAGGCACGCCTGCTTCGAGGGCAATCAGGTTAAATTTTATTTTGCTTTCGGTCCCAGGCCGTACTTCTTCAGATAACGGTACAAGGTTACACGGCTGACATCAAGCATTGTTGCCAACTTACTGATATTACCGCCGGCAGATTTCCAGGCTGCAATAAATGCTTCCTTGTCATACTTCCAGGAGCGCTCCAGAGTTTTGTCACCGGGCAGCTTAATATTTTCCGCTTCGATAATGCTGCCGGGAGTGTGGAAGAAGGCCTGCTCGATAACACCCTGCAGCTGCTTGATGTTGCCCGGCCAGCTGCAGGACAGCAGCAGGGAAACAGCCTCGGGAGAAAGGCGTTTTTGCGGCAGGTTATGCTGTGCGGACATTTCCACCAGAATATGCGAAGCGATAACCTCGATATCCTTCACGCGCTCGCGCAGAGGCGGCACGCGCATGGTGGTATCAAGCACCAGCTCATACAGATTACGAGAGAAAAGTCCCTTATCTGCCAAGCGCTTGAGGTTGGAATCGCAGGCAGCGATTACGCGCACGTCGAACATACGCGGCTTGCCGCCCTTTTCCGTTGCAGGCAGACCGTGCGTCAGTGCATCAGCCAGCTTGTCGCCCATTTCCAGCGGCAGCTTTTCTACCTCGTCGAGGAACAGCGTACCGCCGATAGCAAGCTCCAGCTTGCCTGCGGACTGCTGTCCGTCCTCATTGGTGCCGAAGAATTCAGCCTCCAGCTCTGCCATAGATGCGTTGTGGCATTTTACCGCAATCAGCGGAGCGGCAGCGCGGGGGCTGGCCTGATGAATGCCGTGTGCCAAGCGCTGCTTACCGGTACCGGGCTCGCCCTGCAGCAGGATGTTGTGGTCGGTGCGGGCAACGCGGCTTGCCTTATGCTGCAGCGCCAAAAATTCGCTGGTTTCGCCAACCATGCTGTACAGGCTGTAACGGCTGCTGTAACCGGTTGCATGGGCGATGGTTGTTTTCAAATCCTCAATAGACATGGAAAGCACCAAAGCACTTTCTACCTCGCTGCCTACCTTAATAGGCATAACGGTGGTAATGTCCTCAAAGGTTCTGTCCTGAGTAATCCAGGTAATTTCACGACGCTGTGTTGCTACGCCATGCAACGCTTTTTTGATAGGAATATGCTCGTAGTTCAGGAACACGTCCTCCAGGCGTTCATGTCCTTCCAGACGCTTACGGCCGTTTTCGTTGCAGTATTTCACGCTGCCGTCCTTGCCCAGCCAATAAACGGTTACCGGCAGCTGTTCCATCATAATACGGTTAATGCTCCAGGCCTCCAGCATGTTCAGGTGCTGTTCGATGGAATATTTCATCGTCATCAGCAGGCTCAAAAGCAAATCATAGGGCAAATCGTTCTGATCCAGAGAAAAGAAGGAAATAATATAGCGAATTTTGCCGTTTACGCAGATAGGCGCACTGCAGGCATCACCGGAATGGCTGTCCTTAATCCACATTTCCGGACCGAACATCAGAAAGGGCACGTTATGCTCGCGCGCAATGCTGATGCTGGAGGTACCAACATCCTCCTCCAGCACGCGCATACCCTGAATATCCTCGATAATGCGTTGGAAGAACGGCATAGCGTAGTTTTTAATTACATAGCCGTTTTCATCAATCAGCAGCATGCTCAGGTTGTGGATATTGAAATGCTGCTTGCTCTGCTCATACAGACCGTCAACATATTTGACAATGAACTCATGTGTCTTTTGGTGTGCGATAATCTCTTCGTGGCTCAGCTTATTGATTTTGGGCATAGTTTCGTGCGGCAGATGCATAGCACGGCAACGCTGCCAGCTGTCGGCAACCCACGGATGCACGTTGGGGTCAACAATCCCCTCTTCCATAAACTTTCTGTAATAAGCAGCCAGCTTATCCTTATTTCTTCTCTCACGAATCATATTTTATACCCTCCCCCGCTGTCCGGCAGTCGGCTGCCGTCAGCAGAACTTTTATTTATAAACCTCGCCGTTCGTAATCAACACCCGGCGTGCTCCATAATAGCGTTGTTTCCAGTAATCGTCCTTCAACGACGAAAGGATTACACCCTTGGACGAGGATGCACTCCAAAATTGTCCGTCACCGGCATAAATGCCCACATGCGATGCGCCTGCGGCGTAGGTGGTAAAAAATACCAGGTCACCGGGCCGCAGCTGCTTTTGCGTTACAAAAATCCCCTGTAACGCCTGCTCGTCTGCCAGTCGCGGCAGCTTGGCCTTGCAGTCCTTAAACACATACTGCACGTAACCGGAGCAGTCAAAGCCCTTGGTCGTGGTTCCGCCGAACACATAAGGAACACCCTTGTATTTGGCTGCACGGCTGACGATTTCCTTGCCCTTAACCTTGGGGATGCCCTCCTTGGCAAAGGCCTCCCAGGTCAGCTTCTGATACGTAGCATCATTCAGCTCGCCATCCGCCTTCAGCTTGTGCTGCTTCTGGAAGCTTTTCAGCGCGCTGCTGGTAGCCTCCGTCATGCGTCCGCTGGGGCGTTCGTCACTGAAGCCCAGCACCTGCAGCTTTTGCTGTGCCACCTTCAGGCGCCAGTTGCTTTGCTGCACCTGCACCTTAGACTGCTTTTCCTTCGTTTTTTTAGACTTTTTCTTTGCGGTTTTCTTCGCCTTTTTCTCAGGCTTCGCCTGCTTGGACGCCTTCACTGCGGCAGCAGGCTTGGCTGCGGTATCAGCCTTGACGGCAGCAGGCTCCGGCACCGCCTTCACAGGCTGCGCCTCGCTTACGGCCGGCGGCGTTGCCACCGGTGCCTTATGCGGTTTGTTGCTGACAATAGGCGCTGCAGCCTGTGCCTGCCATGGCAGGCTGCAGGCCAGCATGATTACGGTCAGCACGGAAGCCAGCTTCTTTTTCATCTTCATCAGCCCCGCTCAAATGCAAAATTAACAATTAATTGTAGTTATATACGTCCCAGCTTTTCAGCTTGCTCAGCTGAACAATACTGTAATCAATATCGCGCAGCAGACGCTGCTTGTCATGCGGCAGTGTTGCTGCCAGCTGAACGTAGTTTGATACATGGTTACTGCGGAAAAGGCAGTGCCTGTCCGCAGGTAAATCTATATTTTCTATTATCAGCTTCAGCTCGCGCATCAGTCCTGCCGGTGAAAGCGGATTGAACTTGCCTGCCTCGTACTGGTCCAGCAGCTCGCTGCCGCGGTACAGCATCAGGCAAAGTGCGCTCAAATGCGTCGGCTTGATAATATTAATCGCCTTAGCAGTTGCCAGTGCATGGCGTTCGCTGCCCTCCGCACCTGCCAGCCCCAGAATAATCATCATAGAAAGCTTCATGCCGCTGGCGGTAACTCTGCGTCCCGCTTCAATCGCCTGCTCGGCATCAACACCCTTGTTGACAGCCTTCAGCGTAGCATCGTCGCCTGTTTCCATGCCGTAATACAAAAGCTTCAGGCCTGCTTCCTTCAGCTGGCGCAGCTCCTCCTCGCTCTTGCGCAGGATATCCTTGGGCGCAGCATAGCTGGCAACGCGCTGCAGATGCGGAAACTGCTCGCGCAGTACCTGCAGAATCTTCAGCAGCTTGGCCGTCGGCAGCACCAAAGCATCGCCGTCCGCCAAAAAGACGCGGCGCACCTTGTTCTTGCCGTAATGGGCCGCCAGCGCTATCTGACGGGAAATTTCTTCATCCTTTAAAATCTGAAAGGGAACACCTCTGTACATGTTGCAGTAGGTGCATTTATTATGTGCGCAGCCGCGCGTAACGCGCAAAATAAAGCTGCGTGCCTCACTTGGAGGTCTGAAAACTGGTGTTTCGTATGAATCAAAAAACATTTCTACTATTCTACCTCATTTTACTTTGATTGATTTGGCGCCAGTTTGAGATCTCAGAGATTTTGTAAAGTATAATACACTTTAATATTATTATACTAGATTTTTCGCCATTTGTAACGTCCAACTGAAAACTTTTTGTTACTTTTTTTACAGAGATTTTGTGAAACATTGTCAGAGTGTAAAATAACTGTGATTTCCCGCGCCTGCAGGCAACGGCAAGGACGCTTGGGCAGGCAAAAACGGACGTAACAGCATATACCCACACACAAAAAAATACGCCTGCGGTCACAAACAACAGTATCGCCGCAGGCGCACCAAGGAGGCTGACACAGCTCAGCCTCCTATGCTTCATATTATTTTTTCGGTAAGCATAACGCTTTACAGCATCAGCTTATCATTTGCGTTTTCTGCGCAGGAAGAAGAAGGCAGCACCACCGATGATAATAACGCCGCCGATAATCGTCAGCCAGCCAAAGCCGTCATCGTCATCCTCATTTTCTTCCTCATCCTCGGCAGCAGGCAGCTCCGCAGTGCCCACAGCCACCGGCCATTGGCTCTTCATCTCGCCGTGGACTGCCGTGACGGTAACAACGCCGTCAGCCTTGCCAATCAGCTTACCATCTTCGATAACGGCAATTTTTTCATCGCTCACGCTCCACTCCGGTGTCACGCCGTCAGCCTCGCCCACAACGTAGGCCTCCAGCTTCAGCGCCTCGTCTATTCCCAAGTGCGCCGGCAGATTCGGAGCCTCCAGCTTCGGCTCATAGGCAGTAATCTGCGTCATAAAGGCCTTTTCGCCCTTTTCCAGCAGCAGCTTGCCGGTAATCGTCGCAGTTCCCGGCTTCACAGCCAAAAGCTGCACATCGCCGTCCACCTTCACTATATCATTATTGGAAGAACGCAAATCAGTTACATTATAGCCTACGCAGCCCGGCAGCGAAGCAACTATGCGTGTACGCTCGCCCACCTTCAGGCTGGCCTCCTCCGGAGCCACTGTCACCAGCGGGCTAAGCTCGGAAGCTGCGGTTGCAGGCAGGTCGGGGGCATCCTCGTCGCCCTCCAGCTCGCCGCTTTCGATTGCAGGGCCTTCCAGCTCCTCCTCCTCTACAAGCGGTGCTCTTTTGGCAGCCAGCATATTGATCGGGTCACCGTAAATAAGGCTTACCTCATCCTCTTTATCGTTGCGGTACACAGCGCTCAAATCGGCAGATACCAAAAATTTGGCAATAACATCGCCCTCATCATCCAGCGCCGTCAGCTGGTAGAACCAGCCGTCCACAGGCTCCTCCGCATAGAGCAGCTTATAATCATCAACATCCTCCGGCAAGCCCGTCTGCTTTTCCGGCAGGCCGGCAAGCAGCGCGGCGGCAGCAGCCTCGGATACATCAAAGCTGTCCTCGTTAAATCTGTATTCACCCTGAACATCAAGCGGCAGCGGTCCGTCCTGATAGGCGGTAATGCTCTTGTCCTTCAGTACAAAGCGCAGCTCCACCGTATCATTATTTTGGTAATCAACCCCGGCAATACCGTCGCCGTCCTCGTTTATTTCAAAAACACCGGCAGTAACGAAATCCTCCGCACTGTCCTCCTCCTCACTGCCGCGCATAACCTTCAGCTCGTAAAGATATTTATCGTCGCCCAAGGGCTTGATATTCAGCACGCCGTTATTATACTGACTGCTTTCTGTCCACACATAGCAGCCTGCCGTATTCTTCCAGTCATTTTTGGAGGCGGCGCCTGCCAGCAGCGTCAGGCTGCACAGCAGCAGAGTAAGCATAACAGTTACGATAATACGCATCATTTTTTCTTTCATTATGCTCCCCTCCTCAAATGCTCAGACGGAATTTGGCAGTTTTGGGATTAACGCCATCCATCCAATACTTCACAGTGTATACGCCCTTAGCACATTTTTTGCCGCTGTTGCCGCTCGCCCAGCCGTTCCAGCTGAAGGCAAAATCCTGATTGGCATTTCTTGCCTTATATTTCGTGCTGTAGACCAGCTTGTTATTTTTATTGAAAATCTGGGCATAGCAGGTCTTGCCCGTGGAATTATTCTTTTTGAAATACAGGCGCTGGTAAACATCGCCGTTGCCCTTGCGGATAATCTTGGACGCACGGAACTGCATCTTGCTCTGCGGCTTGTAGCTGATGTTGACGGTCTTTTTAACCGCACCGCCCTTGCCGAAGCTGCTGGTCGTTACCAAGCGATATCTGCCCGGCTTCAGGTTTTTCATATCATAGCTGTAGGGTACAAAGCGGAAATATTTATCACCGTCATAGTACCATTTTTTCAGCTCGCGCTGCTTCCAGCGCACAACAACCTTATTATCCTTGTTGAGCAGCACCGCCTTATCCTTCATAGGCCCCTTGCCCTCTACATAGCGCTGCACATTCAGCTTGGTACCGTTTACCTTAATAGTTGTTTTGTACTGCGTCGCCGCCCACGCCAATGCCGTAAAAGCCACGAGCATCGCCAGGCACGCCCCGAGCGCAACCTTCAGCCGTTTCATTTTTCCGCCTCCTAACCGCCGGATATAAAAAGACCCGGCATATACTTCTTCATTTACAGTATATACCGGGTCAAGAATAACTATAAGTAACCTTTAGTTAAGAGTTGGGGAAAAAGCGCTCCAGCTGATGTCTTTTATTTTTGGCCGCCGCATCAATCTGCAGCTTGGCAAAAATTTTGTTGAGATATTGCTTAATCGTCCCCTCCGACAGGGACAATCTTTGCGCAATCTCCCTGTTCGTATGGCGTGCCGCTGCCAGCTGCGCTATCTGCAGCTCCTGCTCCGTCAGCTCCTGCAGGCCTGCTTCGGCAAAACGTGCGGACATAATCTGTCCCCGGCCCGCTTCCAGCTGCTGCCCCAGGTGCAGCGCCGCTGCCGCCGCTGCCGAGTATTCACACTGAGCCTCCTGCTCCAGATACGGACGCAGCAGTGCTATGTTCTGTGCCAACGGCAGCACAAGCTTATCCGCCTCAGCCATTGCCAGCGCCTGCTTCAGCGAAGCGCGGCAGCTCGTTACATCGCCTCTGCCGGCAAAGGCCGCCGCCCTTTGCACCTGCAAATACAGCAGGCACAAAAAATTACTGTAGGGACGACATTCCTGCTCCCAGTCGGACCAGCGCACCAAAAGCTCCGTATACTGCCCTTGTGCCAGCAGGCACTGGGCACTGATATAGTTGCGGCAGGGACGCGCAGGATAAAGCACCGAAGGCTGCTGTCCGTTTCCGTCCGTCAGCCAGCTTGGGATATATTCCGGCTTGCCCAACAGTGCATAGTAAAAGCCGGCACACATATCAGCAGTATTCAGCAGCATGCTCTGCTTCCAGGGCTGCAGCTGCCACTGATGGCGGCTGTATGCCTCTGCCTTACTGCTGTAAACGCCGCGGAAAAGATCGCGCTGCATCTCCAGAAAATCACAGCAGATAGTAATACACTCCTGCCCATGCTTTTCCGCCTGATAATACGCCTTCTGCAGAGGCATATCCACTTCGTCAATGCGTCCCTGCAGCAAAAGTGCTTCCGCCTCCGTCAGCTCGGCGGCACCGGCACCGTGCCAGCCGCTCAGCAGATAGTACGGTGGCATACACTCCTGCATATCCTCCACCGTCTGCCGCAGACTGCAGCCCGTGCGCAAATACAGCCCCAGAACACTGGGCGCGCCGAAGGTCCAGATGCCCTGCTTGCTGAGCGTCTGCGGAGCACCGCTCAGCAGCTTGTAGGCACGCCTGTGATGCTCGCTCATACCGGTAATGCTGTTGAAGGCCAAAAAGCTCAGAATAACCTCCAGCTCTCCGTAATAATTATCGCGCTCACGCTGGCTGAGCGCAGTATTGCGCTCCAGCGCCGTTACATACCATTCCTTGACCTGCAGCATTTCCGGCACCATATTCAGCGAAAACATGCGCCGCATAATAATCAGCACCGCCTGCGGATACTGCCACAATATTTCCGGCGGACATTCGCGCAGCCAGTCGAAAAGATGCTGCCTGTGCTGCGGGCGCATCGACCAGTCGCGCAGCTGCTGCACTGCAGCCAGCAGACCGTCAAAATCACGGCCGCGGTACAGCCAATCCAACGCTTCCTCGTACTCCTTCTGCTGTGCGTACCATTGTCCCAAGCGACGGAAGTACATTTGCTGCTCAGCCTCCGGCAGCAGACCGAAGGCATGGCGCGTTGCCTGCTTCAGCATATGATGACAGCGCAGTCTGCCGTTGGCCAGCCTGATAATAAAGGCGTTGCATTCCAGCAGCCTGCTTACAGACTCTCTGCAGCTTGTGCCATAGGCATAGGCCACCTGCTCCGGCGTAAATTCCTCCGGCTGCCCCATAAGCAGCAGCAAGCGCTGCTGCTCCGACGGCAGCGGCCGCAGCAGTACTTCGGCAATCATTTCATAGACACTGCCCGTATCAAGGCAAAAGCGCTGATACCTGTCGTAGTTCAAAAAGTTAAGATAGGTAACGGAAAACCAGCCCTCGCAGGCCTCATGCAAAGCATCCAGCTGCTGCGTTGTAAGCTGCAGGCCGCATCTGCTGCTGTATTCCGCCAGCTCGTCACGCTGCAGCGCCAGGTCATGCTTATCAAGGCAAAAGACCTTGCGTCCCAGCTCCAGCAGACGGCTGCCGTCAAAAATCTGCCCTCTGCTTACCAGCAGCAGGTGCAAATCAGCAAAGCCGGCCTTGCTCAGAGCAAAGAGAAAATCAATCGCCTCGCTGCTCTCCAACATATGCAAATCATCTATAAACCAATAGACAGGCTTCTGCGGCAGCAGCTGACGAAACAGCTCCAGCACCAGCGTTCTTGCGTTGGCATCGGCAGGCAAGGACTGCTGCAGCAGCGCAGCGCCCAACTCCGTATTTTGCCAGCTGTGGCACACACCCTGCCAGAAGGCCTCGGCACCGGCGCCGTAAATACTCTGGCGCAGTACCTTTTTGCCGTAGCGCTCCTGCTCCTGCAAAAAATATTGCACAGCCAGCGTTTTGCCGTAGCCCATGGGAGCAACAACCAGCGTTGTTCCCGCTGTCTGCAGCTCAGCCAAAAGCTCTTTCATTCTCTTGGAATAATATAAATTATTGAGCCTTTTCATAGTGTTTTTACTTAATTACGTTCTGCGGTGCTCCTGCCAGCCATTTTTCGATGTTGGCAAAAACGATATCGGCACGTGCAGCCAGTGCTTCGGCGCTGGCGAAGGCCACGTGCGGTGTCAGCACGGTGTTCTTCGCATGGCACAGAGGATGCTCCTGCGCAATCGGCGGCTCGCCCTCAAACACATCAATGCCTGCGCCCTCCAATCTTCCTTCGTTCAGTGCCTGTGCCAGTGCCTCGCTGTCCACAACAGGACCGCGCGCAGTATTCAGCAGTACGGCAGTCGGCTTCATCTTAGCAATAGCCTCGGCATTAATCAGTCCGCGGGTTGCGTCCGTCAGCGGCACATGCAGGCTGACAAAATCGCTGGCAGCCAAAAGCTCATCCAGACTTACATAGCTTACAGCTCTGCCTTCGGAGTACGGCTGTAGGCCAGTACCTTGCAGCCGAAGGCAGCGGCAATCTTCGCCACTCTGCTGCCAATCGCACCGGTGCCGACTACGCCGAAGGTCTTGCCGAACAGCTCAAAGCCTACCAGGCCATCCTTCGTTCCTGCCTGACGGCAGCGTGCATCACAAGGAACGATATTGCGGATAACGCTGATAGCCAAACCGAAGGTCAGCTCTGCTACCGCATTGGTGGAATAGCCTGCGGCATTGCACACTAAAATTCCGCGCTCACGGCAGGCAGCCAGCGCAATATGGTCTACACCGGTAAAGGCTACAGACAGCATTTTCAAATTAGGGCAGGCGTTGATAATCTCCGCACTCAGCGGCTGGTTGGCCAGCATGATAATATCGGCCTGCTGCACACGCGCCAGCAGCTTCGTCTGGTCTGTTTCCTTTGCGGTATAATAAACGAAATCATGGCCTGCAGCCTGCAACGGCGCTGCCAATGCATTTATCTGTTCCATCTTTACGCCTAACGGCTCCATAACTACTATTTTCATCAAAGCACCTCCGAAAAAGTCTGTAAAATCTTTGCTTATCACTTACATATTACTACCGCAGGAATTGATTAGCAAGGAGGAAATTTCCAGGACTATATTCTGTTTTGCCAGAATTTGTATCCGCAAATACAAAAAAGCCGTTCTTCTTTCGAAGAACGGCATATTTTCGTTGGTGATCCACCCGAGACTCGAACTCGGGACACCCTGATTAAAAGTCAGGTGCTCTACCAACTGAGCTAGTGAATCATTTGTCGCCATAAATTAGCAACATTAATAGTATACAGACTAACACAAGGAAAGTCAAGTACTTTTTAAAATATTTTTGCTGTTTTTTCAGCAGCCTAAGCTTACAGCAGCTCTTTCAGAACAATAGTCTGCTCGCGGTTAGGACCAACGGAGATAATACCCAGCTCAACACCGGATACCTCGCTGATTTTAGCCAGATATTTCTTAGCGTTTTCCGGCAGCTCGTCATAGTTGCGGATGCCGCTGATATCGGTCATCCAGCCGTCGAACTCTTCGAAAATCGGCTCAACCTTAGCCAGAACGTTCAGGCTTGCAGGAATGCGTTTGAGAACCTCATCGCCAATCTTGTAGCCAACGCACATTTTAATCTTCGGCATTTGGTCGAGGATATCCAGACGGGTAATTGCCAGATAATCCAAGCTGTTCAGGCGTGCGCTGTAACGCAGCATGAAAGCATCCAGCCAGCCGCAGCGACGCGGACGACCGGTTACGGTGCCGTATTCATGGCCGGTTTCGCGGATTTGGTTGCCGGGGCCGTCGGTATCCAGCAGCTCGGTGATGAAGGGGCCTTCGCCAACGCGGGTGGTATAAGCCTTAACTACGCCGACAACATGGTCGATGAAGCGGGGACCTACGCCACTGCCGGTGCAGGCATTACCTGCAGTCGGGTTGGAGCTGGTAACATACGGATAGGTACCATGGTCGATATCGAGGAAGGTAGCCTGTGCGCCTTCAAACAGAACGTTTTTGCCGGCGCTGAACAGCTCATCCATAACAACGCCGGTGTCGGCAACATACGGACGCAGCTCTTCTGCATAAGCCAGATATTCCTTCAGTACGGTATCGTAGTCAAACGGTTCTGCACCGTAAATTTTGGTGATAATAGCATTTTTTGCTTCCAAATTAACCTTCAGCTTATCAGCAAAGGTTTCGGGCTCCATCAAATCGCAGATACGGATGCCTACGCGAGCAACCTTATCCATGTAGCAGGGGCCGATGCCGCCTTTGGTGGTACCGATTTTGTGATTGCCCAGTGCTTCCTCCTGCAGCTCATCAAGACGTTGATGATACGGCAGAACAACGTGTGCACGGTCAGAGATAACCAGATTGCTGCAATCAATGCCCTTTTCCTTCATGCCGGCGATTTCAGCCAGCACAACGCCGGGATTGATTACAACGCCGTTGCCCAGAACGTTAGTCTTATCATTAAACAGTACGCCGGAGGGCAGCAGACGCAGCTTATAATTAATGTTGTTAACCACAACGGTATGGCCTGCATTGGAGCCACCGCTGTAACGAACTACAGCGTCAGCCTTTTGTGCCAAATAGTCAACAATTTTACCTTTACCCTCATCGCCCCATTGGGCGCCTAAAACTACAACAGATGACATTAGCAGTCACTCCTTATCAAAATTATAAACCAAATCTAGCAAAAATCTCGTCAACGTGGCGCAGCATCGGTTTCGGATCGAAGCAATGCTCAACCTCTTCGTCGGTCAGATATTTTTTGATATCCGGGTCAGCTTCAACGTTGGTCTTGAAGTCAGCGCCTTGCAGCCAACGTGCCATAGCGTTGCGTTGTACCCATTTGTAAGCGTCCTCACGCAGTACACCTTTGGTAACCAGAGCAATCAGCAGGTTTTGGCTGAAAATCAGGCCGCCGGTTTTGTTCATGTTGGCAATCATTGCATCAGGATATACCAGCAGCTTGTCGATGATGTTGGAGAATTTACGCAGCATATGGTCCAGAGCAATAGTTGCGTCCGGCAGAATAACGCGTTCTACGGAAGAATGGGAGATATCGCGTTCATGCCACAGGGTTACATCCTCCAGAGCTGCTACTGCATAGCCGCGCAGCAGGCGAGCCATACCGGAAACCTTTTCGCAGGTGATAGGATTACGTTTATGCGGCATAGCGGAAGAACCCTTTTGGCCGGGTGCAAAATATTCTTCAGCTTCACGGATATCGGTACGTTGCAGGTTACGGATTTCGGTTGCCATCTTATCCAGAGAGGAACCGATGATTGCCAGAGTAGTCATGAAATGTGCATGACGGTCACGTTGGATAACCTGAGTTGCCAGGCGTACCGGAGTGAGCTCCAGCTTTTCGCAGACATATTTTTCAACAAACGGATCGATGTTGGAGTAAGTGCCTACAGCACCGGACAGCTTGCCGACTGCCATCATTTCACGCGCTTGTTTCAGACGTTCGATGTTACGCTCGATTTCAGCGGACCACAGCAGGAATTTCATACCGAAGGTCATCGGTTCTGCGTGGATGCCGTGAGTACGGCCGATCATAACGGTATATTTGAATTCAGCGGCACGACGGCGCAGAATTTCATGGAAGTTTACCAGATGACGCATAATCAGGTCTGCGGATTGTACAGTCATATAGCACAGTGCAGTATCCTTTACGTCACTGGAGGTCAGGCCTTTGTGAATGTATTTGGACGCATCGCCTACATACTCAGCCACATTAGTCAGGAAAGCAATAACATCATGGTTGGTAACTGCTTCAATTTCCTTAATGCGGTCCAGACGGAAGTCAGCCTTCGTCTGAATATCCTTCAGCGCTTCGTCAGGCACAATGCCCAGTTTGTTCATAGCCTCGCAAGCCAGAATTTCTACCTTCAGCATGGTACGGAATTCATTTTCGAGTGTCCAGATATTACCCATTTCAGGATGAGTATAACGATCAATCATTTTTGTATGCCTCCCAAGACAATTTTATTCATGAAAAAACATCTGAAAGCCACAGATATTACCTTCAGATTCTTCACTACACTTTGTTGCATAAATATCATATCATTTTCCGCGTCTTATCGCAAGCTTTATGAACATTTTTTGTTGATTTTAGGTAAAATATTCGGTTTTTCTTCGCAGTTTCCTTGTAAGCTTTTTTACACTTATCAGAAAAAATCTTTTGCCAAGAGAATAAATTTCACGCTTTTAACCCCCATCAGGCAATGCTCCATGCAATACTCAAAAAGTCCCGAGATGTTAAAATCCCGGGACTTTTATTATGTCGCTGTATTCTATTCTCAGCTTTCGCGCTTCGTAAAGCCGACAAACTTGGTGAACTGCTTTTGGAAGAACAGATTAACGGTATCAACCGGACCATTACGGTGCTTAGCGATAATCAGCTCGGTATGCTTGTTTTCCGTTTCCGGATTGTAGTAATCCTCGCGGTACAGGAATGCTACGATATCCGCATCCTGCTCCAGAGAACCGGATTCACGCAGGTCACTGAGCATGGGACGCTTAACCTGACGCGATTCAACACTACGGCTCAGCTGTGACAGCGCCAGCACCGGCACATCCAGCTCACGCGCCAAGGCCTTCAGCGAGCGGGAAATTTCCGAAACCTCCTGCTGACGGTCGCCGGAATAATTGCGCTTGCCGCTGCCCTGCATCAGCTGCAGGTAATCGACAACGATCAAATCCAGGCCATGTTCTGCCTTCAAGCGGCGTGCACGGCTGCGCATATCCATCGCCGTAATGCCGGCAGTATCATCAATATAGATTTTCGCACGGCTCATCGTATCGCAGGCATCCCAAAGGTGCGTCCAGTCCTCGTCATGCATCTCGCCTACACGCAGGCGCTGGCTGTCGATGCCTGCTTCGGCGCAAAGCATACGGTTAACCAGCTGCTCCTTGCTCATTTCCAGGCTGAAGAAGGCTACACTGCGCGGTTCGCCGCCGATGACTTTGTGCGCACGCAGCGCTACGTTCTGCACAATGTTCAGCGCCAGCGCAGTTTTACCCATGGAAGGACGCGCTGCCAGAATAATAAAATCGGAAGGATGCAGACCGCTCGTCAGCTTATCCAAATCCGCAAAGCCTGCCGGCAGACCTGTAAGACCGCCCTTGTTCTGCAGCAGACTTTCGATGCTCTGCACGCTATCCATCAATACGTCGTTAATCGCTGTAAAATCCGTCTTTTTCTTGCGGTTGGAAATCTCCAGAATGCGGCTTTCCGCTGTATCCAGCAGCGTACCGACATCCTCATTGGCCTCATAACCCATGGCCGCAATTTCGGTAGAAACGCGCACAAGCTGACGCAGAACCGATTTTTCGGCAACAATATCCGCATGGTATTTGACGTTGGCCGCCGTCAGCACCACATTCGCCAGACTGGTGATGTAGGCAATGCCGCCGATGTCCTCCAGCTTATTGTCACGCTTGAGGATTTCCGTAACAGTAACCATATCTACTGCTTCATTTTTATTATAAAGCTCCAGCATCGCACTAAAGATAACGCGATGCGCTTCGCGGTAAAAATCATCCGCCGACAGCACTTCAGTCGCCTTGGCAATAGCTTCTTTATCAATAAGCATCGCGCCAAGCACAGCCTGCTCCGCTTCTATATTTTGCGGTGGCACTCTTTCTTCAATCACTCGCTTCTACCTCCTGTCAGTAATCTTTTCATTCATATTATTATACATTATTTGCTACAAAGCTGAAAGCTTTTTATTTGAACAGTATCAATGCTAAAACAAAAACAACCTCCCACAAGCAATAGCCTAAGGGAGATTGTTCGTATAGTTTTTCCTATTAAAAGCTACAGCGCCACCTCAGCGAACTCTGTACCCTCCTGCTCCAGCTCTATCTTCTGATTCAGGTTTTCGGTCAGCCAGGCCTCGGCCTCCGCCTTTTGCTCCGCGCGCATTTTCAGGATAACCTTGGCGCGCAGGTCATACTGCACATCGGCAATCTCAAAAAGCTGCTGCTGATAAAGCACGTTCAAAATGCGTCCGACGCTGTTCACATCATATAAAAAGCTGTAATAGCCCAGCAAAATTTTCTGCGCCATGCCAGCTTCCTTCACAGCGCCAGCCACGCTGCCGCTGTAAGCACGCACCAGTCCGCCCGCACCCAGCTTAATGCCGCCGAAATAACGTGTCACCACTGCTGCTGTTTCCGTCAGCCCGTTTTTACGCAGCACCTCCAGCATCGGAATACCGGCAGTACCGCTCGGCTCGCCATCGTCACTGGAGCGCTGTGCCAGGTCATCCACGATATAGGCGGAGCAGTTGTGCGTTGCATCCCAGAACTCTTTTTTTACGGCCTTAATGAACTCCTGAGCCTCTGCTTCGCTGTGAACCTTTTTCAGCGAGCAGATAAAACGTGATTTTTCAATCACAATTTCTTTGCGGTAATCTCTGCTTATAGTATACAAGTAGCGTACCTCCGTCCGTATTTTTCGCAATTTATATTAACATTATAACACAATCCTGCTGTTTTTAAAATTTTTTACCGTTTTTTACAGCAAACTCTTTATTTCCTCTTCTGTCTTTGTTATAATAGTGGACATTACAGACAAAGGAGAGAGCATTGCCGCTACTCTCTAAAATTATTATTTTTTTATTAAGGGAAAGAGGTAATTTCATAATGAAACAATTTTGTGCTTTAATCGGCAAATTCTTTGGCATCATCGCCATCGTTTTTCTGGTTCTCGGCCTCACAATGCCGCAGAACTTTTTGTGGGTATTAGGCAAGGTGCACGGCATCAGCGTCCTGAGCTGCATGCTCGGTATCGTAATGTTCGGTATGGGCACCACGCTGAACCTGAAGGATTTTGCGCTGGTACTCAAACGCCCGCTTGATATTCTCATCGGCTGCTGCGCTCAGTATTTCGTAATGCCCTTCCTGGCATACCTGCTGTCCGTTGCCTTTGATCTGGACCCGGCACTGACCACCGGCGTTGTACTGGTAGGCACCTGCCCCGGCGGTACCTCCTCCAACGTAATCACCTTTATGTCCAAGGGTGACGTTGCACTTTCCGTAACCATGACCAGTGTTTCCACTGTATTATCTCCTATTCTGACTCCGTTCATCACCTACATGATTATCGGCGAAAAAATTAACTTCGATCCGGTAGGCATGTTCTGGAGCATCGTTCAAATCGTTATTCTGCCTATCTGCTTAGGTTTGGCTGTTAAATCATTCCTGCCCAAGCTGGCCGAAGCAGCAACCGACTATCTGCCGGCTGTATCCTCCATTGCAATTTCTCTGATTATCGCCGGTGTTATCGGTGCCAGCCGCGACCTGATTTTAAAGGCTCCCGGCCTGATTCTGCTGGTAGTTATCCTGCATAACTGCTGCGGTTACGCTCTTGGCTTTGCCATCGCCCGCTTCACCGGCCTCAGCTGGAAAAAGGCTGTTGCCCTGTCCATCGAAGTTGGTATGCAAAACTCCGGTCTGGCAACCGGCCTGGCAAAAGCACACTTCGCCGCTCTGCCTGCCGCAACCGTTCCCGGTGCAGTATTCTCCGCATGGCACAATATTTCCGGTGCTCTGCTGGCATGGGCTTATCAGAACTACCTGAATCCGAAATTTGATCCGGATTACGCTAAGGAAGAAGCTGTAGAAGCAGAACCTGCCAAGGCTTAAAAATTTAATTTGACCTGAATATTATTAATAACCTTATGACCGATACTTCGGTACTGCGTCATAAGGTTATTTTTGTGCTATAATATTAGTTACAAAAATTCGAAGAAAAGAGTTATATTTATGGACGATAAAGAACAAAAATTCAAAACCTACCGTTCGCTCAGCAACATGCACAACTTCCGCCTGCGCCTGTTTGCGGAGGGTATCCTCACCGGTATCTTGGCCGGCATAGTTATCAGCTTCTTCCGCTTCGCCCTTTCGGAAATGGAATACCTGCGCGGAGCGCTCTACAATCGTCTGTGGGTGAGCGACTGGAGCATCAACGCCTGCTGGTTCGCCGTGCTCATCGCCATCGCCTTCATCCTGCACAAGCTCAACTGCATCGAGCCTATGGCGGCAGGCAGCGGCATTCCGCAGGTTAAGGGAGCAATTTTAGGCCTGATGAAAATGCGTTGGCTACACATTCTCTGGGTTAAGCTCACCGCCGGCATCATCGGCATCGGCGCCGGTCTTTCTCTGGGACGTGAAGGTCCCTCCATCCAGTTGGGCGCAGTAACGGCGCAGGGCGTCAGCCGTCTTATGGGACGCACACGCATGGAGGAACGCTATCTGCTGACCAGCGGTGCCAGTGCCGGTCTGGCAGCAGCCTTCAACGCTCCGCTCGCCGGTGTAATCTTTGCTTTGGAGGAGCTGCACCGCAACTTTTCCATCATGGTTCTGCTGCCCTCCATGGCGGCAGCCTTCACTGCGACGATTATTTCCCGTGCCATCTTCGGCCGTGCGACAATTTTTGATATCCCCGACTTACAACTGCTTCCTATAGGCTATTACGGCATCGTCATTCTGGTTGCTCTTGCCAGCGGTCTGGCAGGTGTCATTTTTAATTGGGGCCTGCTGAACATCGGCCGCTTTTACAGCCTGCCCTGCTTCAAGCGCCCTGTACAGAAAATTGCCTTTGCCCTTATCTGCGCCGGCATTTTAGGTTACTTTCTGCCTGAGGTTTTGGGCGGCGGCAACGAGCTGATTAACCATCTGGCCAAAGCACCTGTATCACTGCAGCTTTTGCTGCTCTTTCTTGCCGGCAAGCTGATTTTTACACTCATCAGCTACGGTTGCGGCGTTCCCGGCGGCTTTTTCCTGCCGATGCTCGTTATCGGCGCTCTCTGCGGCAGTATCTGCGCTCAGATTCTGATTATGCTTGGCTGGATTGAGCCTGCATATGCCACAAATATTATGGTAGTTGCCATGGCTGCGCTTTTTGCTTCTTCCGTCCGGGCGCCTATTACCGGCACCGTACTGATAATGGAAATGACAGCCAGCTACCAGCAGCTGCTTTCGCTGGCAATTGCTGCCATGGTAGCCTTCGTCATTGCGGAGCTGTGCCACAGCAAGCCTATCTACGAGGAGCTGATGCAGCGCATGCTGCGCAAAAAAGCACCGGAGCCGGCTGTGCTGGAGCAGCGCAATGTTATCGAGCTGGCAGTTTGCAGCGGCAGCAGTGTCAGCGGCAAGCTTATCAAGGATATTCCCTGGCCTCCCAATACCCTCTTAGTAGATGTCAAGCGCGGTGAATCACAGCTCATCCCGGCAGGTGACACTCGCCTGCTCAGCGGCGATTTCATCTATATCCTTACTGCTACCGAGCACGTGGAAGAGCTTACAAAAATGGTAGAAGAATAATTATATACCGTACATAAAAACAGAGAGTCTGCTAAAACAGCAGACTCTCTTATCTTTGCCTTGATTACAGCCCAAGCATTACATCAATAATTTCTTTATCGGTTTCTACCATGCCCTGGCTGGCAATTTTACCAACTGCAGCAATAGTTTCATCGGCAGTATTTTGGACAATGCCGTCACCGCCGGCAAAGTTACGCTCTGCCACAGACATATCAACGCCCATCAAACCGCCTTCAACAGCCATAGCAATTTTAGCTGCGCAGGAGGATTTAGCACCGTCGCAGATAATACCGCTGTTGATAGCCAGAGCATTTTCTACAGCATGCTCAATCTGGTCATCGGTGCAGTCATACAGGAAAGCGATTGCCGCACCTGCACCGCAGCCGGCACTGATAGCACCGCAGTAAGCAGACAGCTTACCGATACCCTGCTTCAGGTAGATGGTAACCAGGTCGCTCAGCAGTACCGCACGCAGCATTTTTTCTTCGCCAGCAGCCAGTGCATGTGCATAAACAACAACAGGAACGGAAGCGGTGATACCCTGGTTGCCGCTGCCGGAGGTAATTACTACCGGAAGCTCGCAGCCGTTCATACGCGCGTCACTGCCTGCAGCAGCGCTGGCACGTGCGCGGATACGCAGGCTGTCGGGGTCACGGCGCAGCAAAATTTTGCCGATGCTGGCACCGTAATCATTAGTCAGGCCTTCTTTGGAAATAGCCATATTGAAATCAATCTGGCGCTGCAGCAAATGCTTAACATTATCTAACGGCATATTGCGGGCCGCATCCAAAACGTCTTCAATTCTCCAAAGGCTCTTTGCCTCTTCTTCTGCAGGCACAATCGGTTTTTCTAAAACGGTAACACCGTTTTTCTTGATGCAGGTAACATTAGTGTGGTCCGTACGAATAGTTACCTCAGCATTATTGCCGCCGGCTGCTAGGAAAATGCGGATATAGAAAATATCCGGTTCTTCGGAAACGTGAATATTAATCTTGCCGGATTCAGCCAAAGCCTTAATTTCAGCCTTTTGTTCCTCGTTGATATAAGCCAGAACCTCCAGCTGACGCTCGGAATGAGCAGCAACGACACCAGCAGCACAGGCAACCTCAATGCCCTTCATTTTGTTGGTGTTCGGAACAACAACGCTCTTAACGTTTTTGATGATATTACGGCTAACCCAAATTTCGATTTCCTCCGGGAAAGCTCCTAATTGCTCGCGGCATACAGCAGCACAGTAAGCAATGGCGATAGGCTCAGTACAGCCCATGGCGGGAATAAGCTCCTCCGCCAACGCCTCCTCGTAAACAGCATATTTATTTTGCATAAGCACATCCTCCAAAATTCGGCTGCAGTCCCTCACAGCCTGATAGTTTTTCCGAAAGCATTATTGCCTAAAGCTTCCGACAATTCACTATATATTTTAAATCAAAAGCAGCTTTCAGGCAAGTGCTTATATCACACAATAATAAAGGACTGAAGCCCTCAGGCCTCAGTCCTCGTGAAACAACGTCACTAAGCGTTGTTTTTTACATTTTAATTTTTGCTTCTTCTGCCAGCTTCGGTCCGTACTCCCCGAAATCGAAGGTAGCGAAATAATCTGCCGGGGTTTCTGCACGACGAATCATTTTAACACTGCCATCCTCCTGCAGCAGCAGCTCAGCACTGCGCAGCTTGCCGTTATAGTTATAACCCATGGAGAAGCCATGTGCACCGGCATCATGGATAAAGAGCAAATCGCCGATATTAATTTCCGGCAGCATTCTGTCTACGGCAAATTTATCGTTGTTTTCGCACAGGCCACCGGTTACGTCATACTTATGGTCGCAGGGATCGTTTTCCTTGCCCATAACGGTAATATGATGATAGGAACCATAAATAGCGGGACGCATCAGGTTAGCAGCGCAGGCATCACAACCAATATATTCTTTGTAGATATGCTTTTGGTGGATAGCGGTAGTTACCAGAGCGCCATTCGGTGCCAGCATGTAACGGCCAAGCTCGGTGAACAGCTTAACATCGCCCATGCCTGCAGGTACAAGCACCTCTTCAAACACCTTGCGCACGCCTTCGCCGATTGCCAGTACATCGTTATCCTGCTGCTCAGGCTTATAGGCAATTCCGATACCGCCGCTGAGGTTGATAAAGGAGATATGCGCGCCGGTTTTTTCCTTCAGCTCAACTGCCAGCTCGAACAGAATACGTGCCAGCTCCGGATAGTATTCGTTAGTAACGGTATTAGAAGCCAGGAAGGCATGAATACCGAAATTCTTTACGCCCTTGCTCTTGAGGATTTTATAAGCCTCAATAATCTGCTCATGAGTCATACCGTATTTTGCATCGCCGGGGTTATCCATAATGTTGTTGGCAATGGCAAAATGTCCGCCGGGATTGTAACGGCAGCAGACGGTTTCCGGAATATCGGCAACCTTCTCCAAAAAGTCAATATGAGTAATATCATCCAGATTGATGGTTACATTCAATTTACGAGCCAATTTAAAGTCCTCTGCCGGAGTTGCATTGGAGGAGAACATAATCTCGCTCTCCTTAAAGCCTACGGCATCGCTCATCTGCAGCTCAGTATAGGAGGAACAGTCGGCACCGCAGCCCTCTTCGCGCAAAATCTGCAGCAGATAGGGGTTAGGAGTAGCCTTTACTGCGAAATATTCTTTAAAGCCCTTATTCCAGGAAAAAGCCTTGTTCACCAGACGCGCGGTACGACGGATGCCGGCCTCATCATACAGATGGAACGGAGTAGGATATTGGGAAACGATTTTTTCTAACTGTTCTTTAGTAACAAAAGGAATTTTCTTAGACATTTATATCACCTTTCTGTAATTTAATCAGCGCAATTTCATTCTGCAGCGCTTCCTTAAATAAATCAACTAAATTGCGTTTGCAGGAATACAAACAGGTTGAATCCTCATCATTCTGTAAATCCCCTGTCAAAACGGTGTGTGAATCGGCAATCAGACGAATCTGCTCGCTTTGCTTATTTGTTCCGTAGCAGATTGCTCCCGGCAAAGAAAAGCTTTTATCGCCGATAACTACTACCTTCAAGCCCCGCTGCAAAGCAGCCTGCAGCTCCGGTAGCAGCAGCTCCAGCATTCTGCTGTTCGCCGACAGATAAATTCTTGCCTGTGCCTGACGCACGGTATTGCGCAGTTTATTTATAATCTCTTGCGCACCCTTAATGGTGATATACCCCTCAGGATCATTGTTCAGCACTGGCAGCTGCTGGAGTATATCTTTTTTTATCTCTTCCAGACAGCTGATTTTGTTGCTGCAAAACTCGGCAGCAGGCACCGGAGTATAGCGCGTTACCTTGCCCTCCTCCAACACATACGCTGCTCCCTTATCCACCAGTCCTGCCAGCGCAGTATAAGTGTTGGAACGCGAAATGCCGGTCTGCTTGGCTGCTTCGTAGCCGGTCATCTGACCGGACTTCAGCAGCAGCACATACAGCGTTGCTTCCTGCTTTGTTAAATTAAAATTAGTAAGACCTTCAATTAAATTCATAAAACCCTCATTTAGCTCTTCGGCTTTTGCGACGGAACTTTTATGCGCTTTGTGCGTAAATTTATATTATTGTTCCTGTTTAAGACCACTATACTACTGTTAAGCCGAGTTGTCAATAGCTAACCACAGTTTTTTTATGTTTTTTTACACAAAAAAACGGAGATAACAGTAATTTAATCCGTTATCTCCGTCTTGTATTTTCATCTTAGTTTCTGTCAAAAACCATTACTCTGTCAAAGTCCAGGTATACCTTGGAACCGTCGGGAATTGCATCAAGATCTGCGCCCTTAACGATAACGCGGATGTCATGGCCGTGAACGTTTACACGATAGTCAACCGCATCGCCCAGATAGAAGCGGTGAGTTACCTGACCTTCAACCAAGCCGCCGCTGAGGGACATGGTAATATTCTCAGGACGTACGGCAATTGTTGCTTCGCCGGTAACCTTAGCGGTATTCGGGAAGGAAACATTGCTTCCCTTAATGAATACTCTGTCACCCTTAACCTCGCCATCAATAAAGTTAACCAGACCGATGAAGTCCGCAACCATTTTGTTGGCAGGCTTGGTATAAATTTCGTGCGGTGCACCGATTTGCTGTACAACGCCGGCACTCATAACAACTACGCGGTCGCTCATTGCCATTGCTTCGCCCTGATCATGAGTTACGTATACAACAGTAATGCCCAGTTCTTTTTGAATAGCAAGGATTTCAAAGCGCATGGATTCACGCAGCTTAGCATCCAGGTTAGACAAAGGCTCGTCCAAAAGCAGCAGTCCGGGCTGTGCTACCAGAGCACGCGCCAAAGCTACACGCTGTTGCTGACCGCCGGACAGCTGATGAGGATAGCGCTTGCTATATTCACCAAGATGAACCAGCTCCAGCATCTTCTGTACGCGTTCTTCGCGTTCCTTTTTATCTACCTTTTGAATTTTCAACGGATAGCCTACGTTTTCGGCAACAGTCATATGCGGCCAAACAGCATAGGATTGGAATACCATACCGATATCACGTTTTTCAGGCGGAGCGAAGTTGCCTTTAATAGAGGAGCTTACGCAGTGGTCACCGATATAAATTTCACCTTCGGTAGCACGTTCAAAGCCTGCAATCATGCGCAGGGTAGTGGTTTTACCGCAACCGGAAGGACCGAGGATGGAAACAAATTCGCCATCCTTTACAACTAAATCAAAATCGTTTACGGCAGTTACAGCGCCGAAACGTTTAAATACATGCTCAATTCTTACCTCAGCCATTTATTACACTCCTTTAATTAAATACCTACGTTACCCTTGGAAACCTTATTCAGAATCAGGTTACCAATCAAAACAATCAGCAGAATGATTACAGAAAGCACAGAAGCGTTCTGCGTATCTGCATAGGTCTGCAGTTCATACAGCAATACGCCGATGGTCTTAGTATCACTGCCGTACAGGAGCAAGGACATAGTCAGCTCGTAGAAGGACGGCATGAAAATCAGGAACCAGCCGGCAACTATAGACGGTGCAATAAGCGGCATGATGATATCCTTGCAGCAGCGCAGCCAGCTGGCGCCGGAATTCAGTGCAGCCTCCTCCAGAGAGATGTGCACCTGGCTCAGCGAAGCGGCGATGGTACGTACAGACATCGTCATGTATTTTACCAGATAAGCAACTACCATAATCCACATCGTGGAATACAGGTTCAAGCCAAAATTACCGCTGAAGGTAATAATCAAAGCCAACGCAATAACGATGGACGGGGTACTGCCACCGATAACTACCAGCAAATCCGGCAGGCTGCGGCCTTTGATTCTGGTTTTAACTGCAAGATATGCAATAAAGATAGAAATAAGTGTGCCGATGCAGGCAGCAATAACAGCGTAAACAACAGAGTTCCAAACGCTTTCCATGTACTGGGAGCTGGTGATAACAGGAATCCAGGCATCAAAGCCCAGGTTGTCCAGACCAATCGGCTTGGACAGGGTAATAATCAAGCTGGTAAGCACGATGGAGCCCAGCGGAATGATAATGGAAATCATGCTGTAAGCGCCAACCAGGCAGAAGCAGGGCCATTTCCATTTGCCCAGTTCAACAATGTTCGGACGGGTGCTCTTACCGCTGATAGTGGTGTAATCCTTTTTGCCAACCATCCAGGTCATACCGAACAGCAGGATGTTAGCAAGGAACATCAGGGAAGCAGCCAAAGCAGTAGCATCACGTACGCCCGCAGTATCGCCCATGTAAATGTAGGTTACGATACGCGTGGTCATTACCTCAATGTTACCGGGCATACCTACGATAGCAGGAATACCGAAGCAGCTGCCGGCAGCAATAAATACCAGCAGGCCGCCTGCCAGGATGGACGGAGCCATCAGCGGCAGTGTAACGTCAAAAACGGTACGCATTGGAGAAGCGCCGCTGACACGCGCAGCCTCCTCCAGAGTCGGATCCATTTTCTCCATAGCACGGGAAATGGTGATGAAAGCAAAGGGAGAGTAGAACAGAGTCAGTACCCAGCCTAAGCCGGCCATAGTATAAATGTCAAAGGGTGCTGTTTCCAAACCAAAGACAAATTTAAGAATCTCGTTCAGATAACCTACACTGGGGTTCAGCAGCTGTACCCAGGCAATAGCGCCTACATACGGCGGAATCATGTAGCTGGATACCAGCAGAGTACGGTAGATTTTTTTGCCGGGCATATCAGTACGGCCAACCAGCCAAGCCAGCGGAAAGGTAATCAGCACACTGACAATCATAACGCCCAAAGACAGCTCGATTGTATTCGTCAACGCACGCCAGTTGACATCCTGGCTATATACATTGCGATAGTTTTCCAAGTTAATTGCGCCATCCAGCATGATGCTGTCATACAGCAGAATTCCCATCGGGAAGATAACAAAGTATAAAAGCAACAGCACGGAGATAGCGATAACAATAAATTTACTGTTTATTCTTGACATAGAACGCTTCTTTCTCCTTTTTTTGATACCTCAGAGCAACACCAAAAGCAAGCTTTCGGCCCCTCTTTATTGAGCAGAAAACAGGGATGGCCTGAAAGGTCTCCCTGTTTCCGCTATAATTTAATTTAGCAACGCATTATTTATCCATAACTCTCTTACGGAATTCTTCTTTGATTTGAGCATTGTTGTTAGCCAGCTTCTGCCAGTCAACTTTAATTCTGCCTTCAACCAGTTTCTTAGTATCTTCAGCACCGGTAGGAGCTTTTACGTCGCCACGAACGGAGTGCATCCAGCCCTTAACAACTGCCTGCTGACCTTCTTTGGACAGCCACCAGTCAACCAAAGCCTTTGCACCATCAGGATTCTTGGTATCCTTGAAGATTGCAATCGGGGAAGGAATGTTGATAACGCCATCAGTCGGATAAATAACTTTCAGCGGCTCTTTCTTGGTGTTAGCCAGCTTCAGGATGTTTTCTTCCAGAATCATAGCTGCAGCATATTCGCCGGTCAGCAGCTTGTTCTGAATAGCGGAGTTGCCTTCTTCAACGCGCAGGCCGTTAGCTTTCAGCTTGTCGAAGTATTCCCAGCCATATTTGTCAGCCAGAGCGCCAACTGCTACATAAGCAGTACCGGACAGCATCGGGTTAGGCATAGCGATTTTGCCTTTCCATTTCGGATCTGTCAGATCAGTCCAGTTTTTCGGAGCTTCTTCCGGTTTCAGCTTGTTGCCATTGTAAGCAATAATCATGTTGCAAACACGAACTGCATACCAAGAGCCGTCAGCAGCTTTATCGCTGATAACATTAGCATCTTCTTTGGATTTATAAGGTAACAGCAAGCCTTGCTCATTGAGCTTCAGATAGTAGGACGGATCCGCAACCATCAGAACGTCTGCAGCAATTTTTTTAGCTTTGATTTCGCCGGTAATCTTGGTGATAACTTTTTCGGTACCGCCTTGGAACCAGTTAACCTTCATATCCGGAAAAGCCTTAGCAACGTTAGGTTTGCACATATTGTCGATGATGTCAGGATAAATAGAGGTATAAACCATCAAATCACCTTTAACACCGCCAGCCTTGTTATCAGCCTTTTTGTCACCGCCGCCGCAGCCAGCCAAAGCTACAGATAAAGCCAGCATTGCAGCTGCGCCAAGCATCCATTTAGATTTTTTCATTCACATACACTCCTTTTTTTGCATCGTCGTTGAAAATTATATTTTAGCGTGTTCCATTCTACACCCATATTTGATAAATTCGCTGCAAGCCGTTTTTCACCTGCTTACACTTTACATTAATTTTGTAAATATTTAACTTTTTGTGTCACTTTGACATTTATAAAACGGACATTCCACCACCATATTACATTTGACGTTTTTTGTCCTATGTGGACATTTATCGTCCCATCATTGTCCGATACAAATAAAGTTCAATTCCCATGCTGGGACATAAGGATGCTTACGTAAATAAATCTTATACTCCGGCACCAGCTCCCATAAAAGCAGCGGCAGACGGAATAAATCAACATCATAATGATAGGCTGCCACAAACAGCTTCGGCTTACATTTGCCAATAGTCTGCCTGCCACCGGCAACAGCCTGCACCTCCGCTCCCTCGACATCCATCTTAATCATCGTCACCGGGCGTCCCGCCGCTACAGTATCAATCGTCGTCACCGGCACGATTTTCTTTTCGGCACCGATAAACGTAGACTGTCTGCCACCGCTGTCGCTAAAGCCCAGCTCACCCTGCTCGCTCCAGATGCCTGCCTCATGCACCTCGGCGTTCAGTCCCTTCGCCGCCAGCTCATCGGCCAGCAGGCGCAGCTTACGGCAGTTACGGCGGTCCGGCTCTACCGCCAGCACCTCGCGCCATTGCCAGTCAGTCAGACGTCCCAGCTCCTGTATGGTATCACCGTTATAGGCACCAAGATCCATATATACCTCGTTAGCCGTCGGCGCAAGCAACGTTCTGATATCCTCCTCACGCTGCGTTTCACAGTCAAAAAGATAGCTTATCTTGCCGCTAAGTTTATAGTTAAGCGTAGCGGCAAAAACTCTGCGCGACTGTTCATCCGCCAGCCTGTCATAAACCTGTGTCAGCTGTTCTTCGTAAAGCTGCAGCCAGGATGCATTTACAGTTTCTTCTTCGTCAAAAAGCGGCAGATGCGGCGCCACCACCTCCTGCTCGGCAGCCAGCTGTGCAAAACGCTCCAGCACCTCCGGTCTTTCGCTGGCAAAGGCAATGACAACCAAAAGGTCATTGCCCAAACGCGCACGCAGCACATCATAGCGTTCTACCATAAAGCCACGAAACTGCTGACCGCGGACGAACTCGTCACTGGCAAACACGCCCTGCACCCGCACACCGTTTTCTTCGCACCAATCAATAATCTTATCCGCACCGTTACCCATACCATAAAGCACTATCGGTTTTTCCGTCCGTCGCAAAAGCTCCCAGACACTTAATTTTTCCTGCATAAAATTTAACATAGCACTACCTCTTTCCGTCTAATCCTCTATTTCAGATAGCTATAGCTTACCCATTTGACTATTTTGTTCGATTTTTATTATACACTATCTTAGCTAGTGACGTTAAGAACTAAATGTGTTAAAATAAGAGTAATCGAAATGTTACATCTAATACTGATGGAGGTTATAAAAATGTCACTGTTGGAATCCGGAGAAAATTACTTGGAAACTATCTTAGTTCTGACAAAACGCAATGGCAGCGTACGTTCTATCGACATTGCGGAAGAAATGAATTTCACAAAAGCCAGCGTCAGCCGCGCTATGAGCATTCTCAAACGTGATAACTACATTATTATGGAGCCGGACGGACGCATTCTGCTTACCAAGGACGGTCAGAAAAAAGCCGCTGCCGTCTACGACCGTCATGTAACCCTCACCCGTTTTATCAACGAGATTTTGGGCGTGGACGAGGAAATTGCGGAAAAGGATGCCTGCCGCATCGAGCATATTATCAGCCCGGAAACCTTTGCAGGCATTAAGGGCATGCTGAAGGATTAATTTGCTATAAGTTTTCAAGAGGTCCGCTATGAAAAAATCAGTCTTTTCCCTGCTTACATTCATTATGCTGCTCTGCGTCAGCATTTCCTGCTCCGCAAATCAGCCCTATAAGCATCCTGATTACAATCTGCGTACAGTCAAAGAAATTCATATCACCAAGATTGATAATCTGGAAGGAAAGCCCGCACGCTATTTCAAATCGGACGAAAATGCCGAAACCAAAGTACTTGCCGCTGTTTTGCAGGCTGCCGGCAAACAAAAACTGATTGCTACAGATGAAACGCAAAAGCCGCTGCCTGAGTATCACAATGATAATAATACCGGCCGTAAAGCCTTGGCCCCCCGAGATTTGGAAATGCGCATTATCGTTAATCATTGCGGCTACAGTGTAGTTGCCGCTCCCGGTCATTTTGAGGATTACACTACTCAGGAAAGACATTACTATTATGACAAAGACGGCAAGATCCACTACTGGACGGAGGATGTTATCCGGCAGCGCTGGGTACCGGAAAGCTTTCATCCTTATGCGCAGCTAAGCCTGATTTATAACTTCTATGATATGGAAGACGGCACGCTTGTGGCCTCCTTCAGCGACAGCCGCAACCGTGAATACGAAAACGACCCAGCAGACGGCATGCTTAACCGTTCTCTGAAGGACTGCTTCAAAAAAATCTTCAGGAAATAATACTGCAATAGACTGCTGATAACAGCAGTCTGTTTTTTTGCCACAACTGCATAATAGCAATTCTTATTATTTTTGTTGACATACCAACTATAAGTGATATAATACAAAGAAGTAAGGTTTATAAAACAACCTTCTACATATTTTTGATGATTATGAATTCAAAAGGAGTGCTTTCAAAATGAAAAGTCTGAAAAAATTTGCTGTTGCATCTATGACTTGCGCTGCCCTCTTAGGCTTTGCTGCTACCAGCCATGCCGCATACCAACTGAACGACGAAGTTAAAGACGCTACCCCGGCTCTGCTTATGGCATCCCAAATCGGCGTTAAAACCAATGTAAATCCTGCTCTGGCAAACCTGCCTGACAAAGACGCTATCGTTGTTATGAGCTTCGGTACCACCTTTAAAGACAGCCGTGCTAAAACTATTGAAGCAACTGTAGACGCTATTAAAGCTGCTCATCCCGGTGTAAAAGTAGTTACCGCTTTCACCTCTCATATTATTATTGACCGTATCAAAGCTCATGAAGGTCTCACCATCCCGACACCTGAACAAGCTCTGGCTCAACTGAAAGCTGAAGGTTACACCCGTGTTGCTCTGACCTCTCTGGATATTATTCCGGGCATGGAATATGCATACAAAGATGCAGTTTATAACCTGCACAAAAACGACTTCAAGAAAATGACCTTCGGTACTCCGCTGATGTACTGGCAAGGTCAGGAAGGCCAAGCTGACGATATTACCGAAACCATGAAAGCAGTTTCTACTCAATTCCCGAAACTCGGCAAAAAAGATGCTGTTCTGATCATGGCTCATGGTACTCCGCATCCGTCCAATGCTTACTATGCAGTAATGCAAGACCGTCTGAATGAGCTTGGCTACACCAACGCTTACATCTTCTCCGTAGAAGGCTGGCCGCATCTGGACACCGTTACTCCGCAACTGAAAGCTAAAGGCATTAAGAACGTAACTCTGATGCCGCTGATGATGGTTGCAGGCGACCATGCTAATAACGATATGGCCGGTGACGAGCCCGATTCCTTTAAATCTCAACTTGAAGCTGAAGGCTTCAAGGTTTCCACCTATATCCACGGCCTGGGCGAAAACGCAGCAGTACAAAAACTGTTCGTTGAAAGAGCAAACGATTCTTGGAATGCTCTGGAAGCTAAATAATTTACTGACCAAGTAATTCATTTCTTTCACACCTTTTTACTCTCCGTCCGCTTGTCTGGGCGGAGAGTATTTTTATAATATAAATTAATTCAGGAAGAAGAGGTGCTACAGATGGATAGCAAAAAAGCTCTGGTGGTTATCAGCTTCGGCTCCACCTTCGACGAAACCAGAACCCACGATATCGGCGGCATTGAACAGGCCTTGGCCGCAGCCTTCCCTGCCTATGACCAGTACCGTGCCTTTACCTCCGTAATTATCCGCAAACGTCTGGCTGAACGCGGTATTAAAATCGACGATACGGAAACAGTGCTGCAAAAGTTGGCAGACGCAGGCTACGAAGAGGTAGTATTGCAGCCGACACATCTGCTGCACGGCGAAGAATTCGAACAGAAGATTCTCAGCCTCAAGGATAAATTTACCGCTAAATTTCAAAAGATTATTATCAGCCAGCCTCTCATTGTTAACGAGGAGGACTATAAGCTGGCAGCGGCAGCTATTGCCGTTCAGGTTCCTCCCTTAGCGCCGGGCGAAGGTGTAGTCCTGATGGGCCACGGTACTCCGCGCAACAATAACAAAGCACATGGCTATACCTATGTTAAGCTGCAGGAAATCTTTGATTCTATGAAATTCCCTGTTATTGTAGGAACCGTAGAAGAAGAGGATACTCCTAATTTTGAAGCGGTTCTCGAAAAGCTGCAGGAGCGCAAATACAAGCATGTACATATGTATCCCCTGATGGTTGTTGCCGGTGATCACGCCAACAACGATATGTACAGCGACGAGGAAAACAGCTGGAAGACTCAGATTGAAGCTTTAGGCATCAAAACAACCGGTCATCTGTGCGGTCTTGGCCGTTCCAAAGCTATTCAGGCTATTTATATCCAACATGTTTTACGCGTTTTGTCTTTAGAAGATTGACATTTATTAATAATTAACTAAAAAAACCTGCATTCTGTCCCCTTCGCGGGGAATATTGCAGGTTTTTTTATTGCTTAATACAACAAAGTTATGCTATAATGGAATTGCCTAAATTTTTGTAAAATAAATTCATAAGAGAAAGGGATGATGAAAATTGGGTATTGTTATTTCTGCAATTATAACGTTTTGGGTTGGCTATTTGATTTACAAAAAGTACAAACCACAGCCTGTGCTCTTCATGGGCGGTATTATCATGATGTATATCGCTGCTATGTTGGGTTACAGCCAGATTTTAGGAGCTAAGGCTACAACAGGCTCCGTAATTTTCGATGCCTTTGAATTTATCCGCGCAACCTTCAGCTCTAACGTCGGCAAACTTGGCCTGAACATTATGTCTGTAGGCGCTTTTGCTAAATATATGGATAAAATCGGCGCTTCCCGCTCTTTAGTACGTTTAACCATCAAACCGTTGATGGCTTTAAAATCTCCCTATCTGGTAATGAGCGGCACCTGGATTATCGGCATGCTCATCGGCCTGTGCATCAACAGTGCCTCCGGTCTGGCAATGCTGCTGATGGTAACCATGTTCCCCATTCTGTTAGGCTTGGGCGTAAGCCGTCTGTCCGCAACCGCTGCTGTAGCAACCACTCTCTGCTTCGACTGGAGCCCCAGTGATACCGGTACCATCCTCTCCGCCGAAACCGCAGGCGTTGACCCTGTAGTTTACTGGAGCCATTATCAGGTTCCTATCGTTGCTGTAGCCTTTGTAGTTGTAGGCGTTCTGCATTACCTGACTCAGAAATATATGGATAAACGCGACGGCCATATCGTGCAACCGATGCAGGTTGAAAAAATTGAAGAAGAAGCAGATAATGCACCGATGTGGTACGCTATCCTGCCGGTAATTCCTCTGGCATTGATTCTTTCCTTCAGCTCTCTTTGGATTACCACTATTAAGATGAATATCGTTATGGCTATGTTTATCGGCCTGACTATCGGTGTTATTTGCGAATACGCCCGTTGGCGTGACGGCCATAAGGTTCTGGGCGATATTCAGACCTTCTTTGATGGCTTAGGCATGCAAATGGCTAACGTTATTACCCTGGTTGTTGCAGGTCAGACCTTTGCTAAGGGCCTCGTATCCATGGGTGCTATCACCACTCTTATCGACGGCAGTAAAAACTTAGGCTTCGGCCCGATGGCTATGATGCTGGTTATGGTAGCAATTATCGCTGTATCCGCAATTGTTATGGGCAGCGGCAATGCTCCCTTCTTCGCATTCGCCGCACTTACTCCGGCAGTTGCAGCGCACAGCGGCCTGCACCCGGTACTGATGCTGCTGCCGATGCACTTTGCAGCTTCTATCATGCGTAACTGCTCCCCGATTACCGCAGTTATCGTAGTATCCTCCGGTATGGGTGGCGTTTCCTCCTTTGATCTGGTAAAACGCACTGCAATCCCCATGGCCGGCGCTATGATCGTTACCATCGGTATGACCTTCTTCTACTACTACACCGGTTGGTAAGAAGCAAGTACCTTTAACTGTTAAGTAAAAATTTACAGTATTATAACCCCCGCTGTTCCACGTTCGGGAAACGCGGGGGTTTAATAAATTCTGAAAGGAGTTTTCTCTATGTTTATCTGTGATTGTCACTGTGATACCCTTACCGAATTATATAAGAAAGGCACCAGCCTTTATGCAAATGACCAGCATTTTGACATTCAGCGTCAAATCGCTCTCGGCGGCGGTCTGCAATTCTGTGCTATCTTCGTACCCACACACGAATTCCGTTATTACGGCGGCCTGCGCTACACCCTGCAGCTGCTGGACAAATACCTGCAGGAAGTAAAGAAGCTTCACGCAGACGGCATCGATGTGCTGCAGGTACTCACCAAAGAGGACGCTGCCGATGTGCTCAACCACAAGGCTGCAACTTTGCTTGCCATTGAAGAGGGCGGCGCTATCGACGGCAGTCTGGAAGCACTGCGTTGCCTCTACGCCTTAGGCGTGCGCGCTATGACACTCACATGGAGCAACCGCAACGATATCGCTGATGGTGTCAACGAAGAAAGCAGCGGCGGCGGTCTCACCGTTTTCGGCCGCCAAGTAGTTGCTGAAATGAACAAGCTCGGTATGCTGGTTGACGTTTCCCACATCGCACCTGCAGGCTTCTGGGATGTTATCGAGACCAGCAGCAAGCCCATTATCGCAACTCATTCCAATGCCAAGGCTCTTTGCCCGCATCCGCGTAACCTGGATGACAAGCAGATTTTGGCAATCAACGAAAATGACGGCCTCATCGGTGTTACCTTTGCCGGTCAATTTTTGGAGCACGATTACAACGACGCCTGCATCGAAAGCATTTACCGTCACATCGACTATATGCTGAACCTCATGGGCAATGATGACCATATCGGCTTCGGCAGTGACTTCGACGGCATCAGCCATCCGCCCTATAACCTCCACGGAGTGCAGGATTACAGTGCGGTTTACGAATATCTTTCTAAAAAATACAGCGCCAGCACCGTTGAAAAAATTACCCATAAAAACGTGCTGAATCTGCTGGAAAAGGTACTGTAAAAAACCACCTTCCATGCATTAACGCACACTAAAAAGCCATACCTCGCTAAGCAAATTGCTTAGCAGGGTATGGCTTTATTTATTGCCTAAATCTGCTTATTTCTTTTTGGTGCTGCTCTTAGCTTTAGCATCATTAGCATTGGCTATCTGCGCCCAATCACGCAGCATATCAACGCAAGCTGCGGCATAAGCGCCAGCACTGCCAAAGGCACCTGCATCCTGAGTATACAGACGGAAAACCTGGATATCGTCATAATAGATATCTGCCGTACTGCCGTTGTCATAAACCACAAAATGGTTGGGGTTTACAGGTCCGCGCTGACGCACGTTCCACAAGCCGCCTGCGAGCATATAGGCACGATATTTACCCTTGGTATTACCAATACTCTGACTTACGTTAAAGCTCCAGTTACCCTCGGTAACAGTCGCATGATCATCGTCCTTAACAACAACATCTGGATGAATGTTATATTCCTTAAGCTGCTTCATAACGCGTTTTACACGTTCCTCCGGCTCTGGATGGCTGCTGAACAGACCGTATTTCGCACCGCCGCCCTGCTTGGACAAATCATCCAGCTTCCACACGGTAATCAACATGCTGTAAGGGTTATAGCCTGCTGCGATACTGTTTTTTACGCCTTCCTTATCGGCACCGCGCTCATCTGTACGGCTGTAGCCGGCAAACAACGCCTGCTGCGCTGCCTGCACCAGTCCCATGCCCTGTCCGCGGGTAGCAGCTATCAGAATCAGCGAGGTCCACATCTGCTTTTCAATCGCATTTACTGTGTGTTTCTTGGCTACGTGTCCCACCTCATGGCCAAGAACACCGGCCAGCTCCATGTCTGTCGGCATGTAGTCAATCAGTCCCTTATACACATAAACAAAGCCGCCGGGACAGGCCAAGGCATTGACCTCATTGTTGTTAAGCACCTTGAAGGAAAAAGGGATATCATCACGTCCGCAAACCTTTGCCAGTCTTTGTCCGATGCGGTTAACTCTTTCCTGCAGCGCAGCATCCTGCGACACGCCGTATTGAGCCTCCAGCTGCTTAGCTGTCTGCTGGCCCATTTCAATTTCCTGCTCTCTGCTGATTAAACCTGCTTCTGCAGGATTAACGCCTACGAACAGGCAGCAGGCAAAAACAAATGTCATAAAAAGCTTTAATATTTTCCTCATATTGGCCTCCTGCTTCATAAACACACTACAATCAAAAAATCTTAGATTGCGCCCTCTTCATGTAAAGCGCTGATTTCATTATCATTATATCCCAGTTCCTGCAAAATATCCAGCGTATGTTCGCCGAGCTTAGGCGCTCTCATGCGGATGGTACTTGCATCCTCACTAAACTTAACCGGACCACCGATATACTGCAAATTTCCCAAGTCACTGTCAGCCTCCTGCAGAATATGCTCCTGCGCCGTCAGCTCACTGTCCAGCGCTTCCTCCAGGCTGCACACAGGCGTTACGCAAAATTCTGCACTACCGATTAAATCCAACCATTGCTGTTGGGTTTTAGCTGCAATTTTAGCAGCCACCAGCTGCTGCAGCTCCTCTTCATGAGCAAAATCATATTGGCGTTTTTCCAGCTCCGGACATTCAATCAAATCGCAAAAGCGCTGCCAAAACTTAGGCTCGATAGTACCAACTGTCAGATATCTGCCATCTGCTGTACGATAAATATTATAGTAATGCGCTATACGGCCAAAGGGCTTTTCACCTGTTTCTTTGCAGCCCCACAAAGCACTGATGCCCGTTACCTGCATAGACAGTGCCGTAGCATATAGATTGACATCGAGCCACTGTCCCTTGCCGGTACGTTCGCGCGCCAGCAGCGCCATAGAAATCGCACTTAAAGCATTCAAACCACTGCCAATAGCGCTCACCTGCACCTCAGATACGCAGGCTCTGCCGACATCATCAAGATTATTTAAGCCTGCCAGCCCCACAACATTCAGATCATGTGCCGGCTTATGCGATTCCTGGCCGAAGCCGGTAATAGAGCAATACACCAGACGCGGATTGATTTTATGCACGCTTGCATAATCCAGTCCATAGCGCGCCAGATATCCCGGGCGGAAGCCTTCCAGAAAAACATCGGCCTCCTGCAGCAGCTTTAGCAGCAAATCACGGCCGCCGTCCTTTTTAAGATTCAAGGCAACGCCTCGCTTATTGCGGTTCAGCATCAAATGCCAATAACTCATACCTTTAGTTTTTTCAGGCCAAAAGCGACGCGTCGCATCACCCTGCAAATCTTCAATCTTGATAACATCCGCACCGTAATCACCTAACAGCATACCGCAATATTGTCCCGGCAACCACTTGGAAAAATCAATAACCTTAATACCTTCTAACAAAGCCAAATTTATCACTCCTGTTCTGCTTAATAAGCTTTTATATTCTGAAAAATTTTCTTATGAATTTATTCAGATATGTTCACAAAACACCTATTTAAATGCTATAATATAGTTATATCATTGTTAGCCATACACAACTTTCATATGGAGGTTTTTATATGCAAACCCGTAAGCTGACATCAGCAGCGCTTCTGATTGCCATCGGCACACTGAGCGCACATTTAATTTATATTCCGGCAGGTGTTTCCAAATGCTTCCCTGTGCAGCATGCCATCAATGTTATGGGTGCGGTTCTCCTGGGACCTGATTACGCCGTTGCTATAGGCTTTATTATTGCCTGTCTGCGTAACATGCTTGGCACAGGCTCACTACTGGCTTTCCCCGGCAGTATGATTGGTGCAGCCCTCGCCGGACTTGCCTACAGCCGTTACAAAACATTGCCGGCAGCTATGGCCGGTGAAATTTTCGGCACCGGCATCATCGGAGGCTTCGTTGCCTGGATTATGGCTACGCTGCTTTTAGGCAGCAAGGCTGTAGCCTGGTTCTTTATCCCGCCGTTTTTGGTAAGCACCATCGGCGGCAGCATTATTGCCTGCCTGCTGCTCAAAACCGGTTTCTTTAAACAGCTTAGCAGCAAAGAAGGTAAGTAAGATGGACTTCGGTGAAATTGTCAACTTCCTTCTCTATGCCTTCAGTGGCATTTGCTTCGGAGCCTTTGCCTCACGCTACAGCGTTTTCAGTGCGCTGCACATTAAAAGCAAATGGCAGGAGGAAGGCATCAGCTGTTTTTTCGGCTGCTTGCCGCAGCTGCTCTTTCTCAGTGTAAGCTTTTTCCTTTTTCCGACGTGGTTTATCAGCAAGACTCCTACCGGAGGCTTCTTTTATTACGCAGTACTCGCATTCTTTTTCAATAAAGGTCTGCGCTTAAACAATAAAAAATAAAGTAGGTGAAAAAAAATGACACACATCCACAATCATGCCTTGCCTCTCCCCGGCAAAGATGACGAAAAATATATCCAGCCTATGGCAGATATTTTTAAAGTTCTCAGCGATCCCACACGTATCCGCATTCTCTCCCTGTTAGCACACGAGGAAATGTGCGTTACCTGTATTGCCGACGCTCTTGGTATGACGCATTCCGCTATTTCGCATCAGCTGCGTCTGCTGCGTGCCACCAACCTGGTAAAATTTACCAAGGACGGCAAAGAGGTTATTTATTCTCTGGATGACAGCCATGTGCTCAGTCTGTTTGACCAGGCACTGGACCATGTAAAGCATAAGGTTTTATAATGCTGATTGGCGCTGTAAAAGCGCCAATTTTTTTTGCCTTTAAAGCGCACCTCTCCATTGACGGATAATCTCACTCTTATAGACTGAGGTCCAGCTTAAATCATCTACCGGCACGCGGACATTACCTATAAGCTCCCTACGGCCGTCATTATAGGGATATTTTTTTACATGCCACATATAATGATACCCGTTAGCAGGCAACAGCTCTACGCCCGCGTCACTCATCAGATAGTCTAAGAAGGTACGCGCCTGATCGGGATGCTCTGCGCTGCGCATAATCGCTGCACCGGTAAGCATCGTACGGTTGGCATCCTTCACCACTGTTGCAAACAGGTGTCGGTGACGTGCTTCCATCTGCAAAGCATAATCCAAAGGCACTATAGCAACGGTTTTTTTACCGATATACACAAGGTCTACCGCCTCGCCGAAGCCCTTGGTATACACCGGCTGCTGCGCATTAAGCTTGGCTGCATAAGCCATAGCCTGCTCCTTGCCGCGCATCTGCCAAATGCTTGTAATCATGCCGAAGCTTGCTCCGCCAAGATCAAAGTCGGCAATCGCCAGCTCATCCTTAAGCTGCGGTGCCAAAAGCTCATCCCAGGTTTCCGGAGCATACAGACCGTAGGCATGCAGATTGTTTTTATTGCTCAGCAAAGCAATATAGCTCAGATACAGGCTTGTCCATTGTCCTGTACGGTTACGCAGCTCTGCCGGCACCTTGTAGGATTCCTTGGCAATATACGGCTGCAGGATGTGCTGCTCATCCGCCATGAAATACTCCTCACTCGTACCGCCCAGCCAGACATCAAACCTGTGCTTGCGCAGGTAATCCAAGCGTTCCTGCTGTGTGCCTCCCGGCAGATAGCTTATATTTACTTTTACACCTGCAGCCTTGCTGTAGCTGTCGGCAATAACCTCCGTCAGCTTGGTGCCCATGCTGCTGCAGAGCTGCAGCTCCTTCGGCTGTGGCTGCTCACTGCCACAGCCCGTTGCCAGCAAAGCCAGCAGCGTCAAAATATATATTATAACTTTTCGCATCATCTTTTCCGCCTTTCGCTTTGCTATTATTATAGCATGAACGCCGAGCTTTCTCCATATTTAGAAAGTACGCAGGTTGTCATAAAGCACATACTGCTTTATAATGGAATACATCAACATACAAAACTTTCCGTGAGGAGATTACCTATGAGTTTTGACAAAAATAGTATCTATGCTCTTTTAAACAGCAAGAATATACAATTCTCCTATACAGAGCACAGGCCTGTTTATTCTATGGAGGAATCAGACACACTGAAAATACCTGCTGATGCCGTTATCTGCAAAAATTTATTTTTACGCAACAGCAACGGTAAGCAGCACTTTCTTCTGACCGTTCCCGCAGCTACTCCTGTTGATCTCAAAGAGCTTGCAGTAAAGCTTGCAAGCTCCCGCCTCAGCTTCGTTTCGGCAGAGCGTCTGGAAAAATATTTAGGACTGCAGTCAGGCTTAGTTTCTCCCTTCGGCCTGTTGAACGATACAAGCAAAAGCGTTATCTTCGTCAGCAGCAAAAACTTACCGCCATCCGCCATCATCGGTATTCATCCGAACAATAACACCGCCACCGTCTGGCTTGCCTTTGGCGATTTGCTGGCATTGTTGTCTGAACTACAGGTAGAAGTGAAGCTGGTAGAGCTGTAAGAAACAAGCATACTTGCGTAAAATGAGCGTTAAGACTGCCCTCTCTGTGTCTAAAAAATTTTGGTCTTGTCACGTTTTTCCGCATTTTATCATCGCTTTCTGTCACGTTTTTCCGTACTTTTCGCACCTAATCTGTCACGTTTTTCCCTAAAACAAAAACCGCACCAACGTTAAACGCTGATGCGGTAATAATTCTATTTTCATTTTACAGCCTGTGCAACAGACTGATTCATCTCAATGCGGCCAACGGCAGCAACAGGCTCAACCTCAGCCTTTACGCGCTCCCAGATAACGAACTTAGCCTTGCTGAAGCCGTTAAAAGTAGTTGCACTGGCAGAGGTATAGGCACCGCAGCTGGGAACCAGCAGTAAATCGCCAACCTGCAGCGGCACTGTCAGGCGTCCGCGGAACATAATATCCAAGGAATCACAGCTCGGTCCGGCAAACGTCGCTGCCACCTTTTCATCACCCTCTTTAAAGCTGATGAGCTTGAAATCCCATTGGTCAAAGAGCACACCGGAGAAGGTTCCGTACAGGCCTTCATCGAGGAAGTACCATGGCTGACCGCCGCGCTCGGTAACACCGATGACGCTTGTAATCAGATTAACCGCCGTACCGCAGATATAACGGCCCGGTTCGGCCCAGATTTCGGCGTCGGCAAAATCCTCATCCAGACGCGCATTGATTTGGCGCAGCATTTCCGGCAGGTTGAATTTAACCTTCGGCTCAGGAATAGGGAAGCCGCCGCCGATATCCAGAATGCGCAGCTTCAGGCCTGCTGCCTCAGCCTCTTCAAAAAGCTCACGTGCAATATCCAGCGCATGCAGATAGGGGTCAGCACTGACAGTCTGGCTGCCTACATGAAAGGCAATGCCTGCCATATCCAGGCCTGCTTCCTTAGCCTGCTGCATCAAAGCCAGAGCATTTTCACGCGCTGCACCGAATTTTTTATTCAAATCAACATGTGCCGAGGAATTGTCGATACGCAGTCTGAGCAGTACAGTCGCATCCGGGCACTGTTTTTTTATTTTATCTATTTCACTGGCGCTGTCAAAAGTCATCTTGCGTACACTGCAGCTGCGGCAGGCCTCCAAGCCTGCGCCCGTCTTTACCGGATTAGCGTAAATCAGACGACCGCCATCCACACCCATATCATGCAGGGTGCGGATTTCTCCGTCGCTTGCTACGTCAAAGCAGGAGCCCATATCTGCCATCACCCGCAAAATTTCCGGATGCGGATTAGCCTTAATCGCGTAATGAATTTTGACACGCGGCATATATTTTTTCAAAACCTTGTAGTTCTTTTTGATTTCATCAAGAGAAAGTACTAACAGCGGCGTACCGAAACGTACCGCTAATTTTTCTGCAGCCTGTTGGCTTATTTGGAAATGTTTTTTATTACTCATAACACTCTCCCCTTGCTATTGCATTTATTTTTTCTTCTATGATTGTACCACAATAATTTGAAAGTACAATAGGAAAACGGCAAAAAATTGATTTTTTTCAAGGAGAACGGGAAAATTTTCCAATAATCACGGATTGGCACATTTTTAACTGTAAAATACAGAGAATTTCGCCATAAAATATTTAAAACTAGCAAAAAATTACTGAATACAGCAGACAAAACAAAAAGCGTTGAAATGTCGGTTAAATGACATTTCAACGCTTTTTTTATTCAGCTGAATCTGCGCAGCTTATTTTTTCGGAGCGGGAATTACATCGCAGCCCATGTAAGGACGCAGAACCTCAGGAACAACTACACTGCCATCAGCCTGCTGATAATTTTCCAGAATAGCAGCAACGGTACGGCCAACAGCTACACCACTGCCGTTAAGGGTATGTACAAATTCCGGTTTGGATTTTGCATCACGACGGAAGCGGATGTTAGCACGGCGTGCCTGGAAGTCCAGGAAGTTGGAGCAGGAAGAAATTTCACGGTAGCAGTTTGCTGCCGGCAGCCATACTTCGAGGTCATAGGTGGTAGCAGAGCTGAAGCCCAGATCACCGGTGCACAGACGTACAACATGGTACGGCAGGCCCAGTAATTGCAGAACTTCTTCAGCATCATTAGTCAGCTTATCCAGCTCAGCCCAGGATTCTTCCGGTTTGGTGAATTTAACCAGCTCAACCTTGTTGAACTGATGCATACGGATCAGGCCACGGGTATCACGGCCTGCAGCACCAGCCTCTGCACGGAAGCAAGCGCTGTATGCGGTATATTTCAACGGCAGCTCATCGCCAGTCAGAATATCATCACGATGATAGTTGGTTACAGGAACCTCTGCGGTCGGAATCAGGTACATATCGCCGTTTTCCAGCTTGTACATATCCTCGGCAAATTTCGGCAATTGGCCGGTGCCCTGCATGCTTGCACCGTTAACGATGAACGGCGGGAAGAATTCGGTATAGCCATGCTTTCTTGTGTGTACATCCAGGAAGAAGTTGATAACGGCACGCTCCAGACGGGAACCCATGCCACGATAGAATACATAACGCGCACCGCTAACCTTAACGCCACGTTCAAAATCCAGAATGCCCAGATTTTCACCGATATCCCAGTGAGCCTTAGGTTCAAAATCAAACTTGGTCGGTTCGCCCCAAGTGCGGATAACCGGGTTGCAGGTATCATCCTTGCCTACGGGAACATCTTCTGCGGGAACGTTAGGAATAGTCAGCAGAATGCTTTTGATTTTTTCTTCAATCTCTTTCAGTTCCTTGTCATCTGCAGCAATTTTATCGCCGAGAGCACGAACTGCAGCCATCTGCTCAGCAGCATCCTGACCGGCTTTTTTCAGCTTGCCGATCTCCTGAGATGCAGTGTTGCGTTCTTTCTTCAGTGCTTCTACCTGTTGGGTAATTTCACGACGTTTTTTATCCAATTCCAGGAATTCAGTCAAATCAAGGCTGCCATTACGGCTTTTTACAGCCTCTTCGACCAGCTTCGGATTTTCGCGGACGAATTTTAAATCTAACATAATCTAGCCTCCAAATAATTTATCATAACTTATATTGTAGCATAAATCCCGTCGGGATAAAAGATTTTACTGCAATTTTTAATAGTCAATTCCCTCATCGCGACGTGCAAGATAGCGGATTGCCGAAAGAGCAGCCTTTTGTCCCTGACCGGCAGCACGGTTTACCTGCCAAGGCTGACCTGTGCAGTCACCGCCGGCAAAAACGCCTTCAATATTTGTTTGCGCCTGATCATCAACATAAATGCTGCGGCCGCGGATTTCCAATCCCGGCAGGAAGCTGTTGAGCGGATCGCTGGCGCGGAAAACAAAAGCAGCCTTAACGCTGTAAAAATCATCGCCTGCACGCAAGCCGGTAACCTTGTCGGTACCGGTAATTTCTGTAGGCTTATCCAGCACTACAGTAATATTTTTCTTTTTGGGCGGAACAAAACCAGAATACAGCGGGAAGAAGAATACATGCTCGCACTGGTCTGCCAGATATTCAACCTCTTCCAAAGCATCAGGTACAGTAGCAATAGCAGCCACGGACTTGCCCTTATATTTATCAGCATCAACAACAGCGCAGTAGCTTACACCCTTTCCCAAAAATTCTTTTTCACCCGGGAAAAGCGTAGAGCGGGAAATACCTGTTGCCAGTACTACGGAATCCGCAGAATATTCACCATGCGGAGTACCCAGCATAAAGCCTTCGCCTACCTCGCGCAAAGAAATAATTTTGGCCTCAATGATATCTACTTCCATCTGCTTGAGATGATTTACAAAAATATCCATAAGCGCAGTACCGGAAATATCCGGGATACCCATGTAATCTGTAATCTGCGCTACACTACGCAGACGGGGGCTGAAGCCGTGGGCTTCAAACAGAACAACCTTACGTCCCTTGCTGGCTGCAGTAATCGCTGCAGATACGCCGGCAGGACCACCACCAATAACGGCAATATCGTAATCCATAAGTCTATCCTCCGTACAAAAAAATTTAGGACCTACTATAACACTTTAATTGTATGCTTTTCTAGATGCATAGTCAAATGTTTTTATGTTTCCGGAGATTTTTTAAGTTTTTTTGAAAAAAGTGCTTGACATTTTCCTGCATATAGAGTATTATAATCAAGTAACGTGACCACGGCCCATTAGCTCAGTTGGTAGAGCACCTGACTCTTAATCAGGGTGTCGTAGGTTCGAGGCCTACATGGGTCACCACATTTGGCCGGTTGGTCAAGCGGTTAAGACACCGCCCTTTCACGGCGGTATCGGGGGTTCGATTCCCCCACCGGTCACCAAATTACGGGCGCTTAGCTCAGCTGGGAGAGCGTCTGCCTTACAAGCAGAATGTCAGCGGTTCGATCCCGTTAGCGCCCACCATTTTTTTGCCCATTTTGCCTCAATATTGTAATGGCCCGGTGGTTCAGTTGGTTAGAATGCCGCCCTGTCACGGCGGAGGTCGTGGGTTCGAGTCCCATCCGGGTCGCCAATCATGCCTCGGTAGCTCAGTTGGTAGAGCAAAGGACTGAAAATCCTTGTGTCCACAGTTCGATTCTGTGCTGAGGCACCAATCCAAAAACAGCACCTGCTATTGCGGGTGTTTTTTTATTATCTGTATATCTATATCTGCTTAAACACATTTTTCAGCCAGCAAGGAGTGTTATCATGTTTGAAAAATTTTTCCATGAAGTAACCGGTCCCTACATCTGGGGTCTGATTCTGCTTTTATCCCTGCGTGCCATCTTCTCTTCCGTGCGCAAAAAGGATTATCCGCACGCTGCTGCCTTTATCGTTGTAGCCATTGCTGCCGCATTCATGACAGCAAGCGCACTTGATATGCTTCCGCCTGCTATAGCAGAAATATTTGCATAAAAAAAGGCCGCTGCACAGCGACCTTTTTACAAGCAAAAACGCCGCTTTACGCGGCGTTTTTTTGTGCTTATTTTCAGTTGATGCCGGTTACATCAAAGCCGGTATCCTCAACAGCAGCCTTCAAAACTGCATCATCCAGGCCTGTGCCCTCAACAACCGCATTATTGTTTTCCAAGGAAACAACAACACTTGTTACACCTGCTACAGCAGCAAGTGCTTCCTTAACGGCGCCAACACAATGCTGGCAATGCATACCTTCGATAGCAATAGTCTTAGTCATGATAAAATCTCCTTTGCAATTACAATTTTATAAAACGCAGTCTTAATGCGTTAGTAACAACAGAAACACTGCTGCAGCTCATCGCCGCCGCTGCAATCAAGGGGTTCAGCAGCCAGCCGAAGGCTGTATAAAACACACCTGCGGCAAACGGAATACCGACAGCATTATAAATAAAGGCCCAGAAAAGATTTTCCTTGATATTGGTCATTACACCGCGGCTTAAACGGATGGCTTTTGCCACATCAAGCAAATCGCTTTTAATCAAAACCATATCAGCAGCTTCAATCGCAATATCCGTGCCGGCACCGATAGCGATACCTACATCGGCACGCGCCAATGCAGGTGCATCGTTGATGCCGTCGCCTACCATAGCGACAATATGGCCTTCCTGCTGCAGCTTGCGTACTACCGCTTCCTTTTCCTGCGGCAGCACCTGCGCCACGGCCTCATCAACACCCACCTGCGCGCGAATTGCCTCCGCCGTCGCCCGGTTATCACCAGTCACCATCAGCACGCGCAAGCCCATATCCTGCAGCTTGCTAATGGCCTCCTTACTCGTAGGCTTTACGGTATCGGCAACAGTAATACAGCCTAAAAGCTCGCCTGCACGTAAAAAATATAACGGTGTTTTTCCCTGTGATGCAAGCTTGTCATACTGGTCCATCAAACTGCTGACATCAACATTCAACGCCTCCAGCAGCTTGAAATTACCTGCTGCACATTCAGCTCCCGCAATCTCTGCCTTAACGCCCTGACCGGGGATTTGCTTATAATTTCCGGCTTCCGGCAAAGCAAGCTGCTTTGCTTCGGCAGCAGCAACAATCGCCTCGCCCAAGGGATGCTCCGACAGCTTTTCCAGTCCTGCGGCAAAGGCCAGCAATTCATTTTCCGTAACCTTTATAGGTAAAATATCCGTCACTACCGGCTTGCCCGCTGTAATCGTACCTGTTTTGTCTAAGATAACGGTATCAATCTTATGCGCTGTTTCCAACGCTGTTGCCGATTTAATCAGAATACCGCTCTTGGCACCGCGCCCCGTTCCTACCATAATCGCCGTCGGTGTTGCCAATCCCAAAGCACAGGGACAGGAAATGACGAGCACCGAAATAGCAATCGTCAGCGCAAAATGCCAGCTTGCACCCAGCGCCAGCCATACAGCTGCCGCAATTACGGCAATGCCTATAACTGCCGGTACAAAATACCCGCTCACCTTATCAGCCAGCTTGGCAATAGGCGCTTTAGAAGATGTTGCCTCATCCACCAGCGCAATAATCTTCGCCAAAGCTGTATCAGCGCCAATCGCAGTCGCTTCCATCTTAAAGTAACCGCTTCTGTTGACTGTGCCGCCGATAACCTTGTCACCGATTGTTTTATCTACCGGCAGGCTTTCACCGGTCAGCGCACTTTCGTCCAAGGCACCGCTGCCCTCAATGATTTTGCCGTCCACAGGCACGGACGCACCGCTTTTTACAATCAGCACATCACCTGTTACAACCTCCTCCACAGGAATTTCTCCCTGCAGACCGTGACGCTCGACAAGCGCAGTTTTTGGTGTAAGGTTCATCAGTGCCTTAATCGCATCAGAGGTGTGGCTCTTTGCCCGCGCCTCCATAAACTTGCCTAAGGTTACAAGCGCCAAAATTACGGCACTAGCTTCAAAATATAAAGCATCGGCAAAGCCCGGCAACAAATCAAGACGATTGTGTCCAAAGGCATACGCCATGCCAAATACGGAATACAAACCATAAATAAACGATGCACCGCTGCCTACGGCAATCAGGGAATCCATGTTAGGCGCACCGCTTAAAAGATTACGCACACCGTGGATAAAATACTTGCGGTCGATAAAAAGCACCGGAATGCACCACAGCATCTGTAGCAAAGCGTTAATCAGCTCGTTTTCCTGCCCCAGAATAAAGCCTGGCAGCGGCCAGCCCCACATGCGCCCCATGTGCTGATAAAAGACAAGACCGGCAAAAATCAGCGAGCCGATAAGACGCTGCTTCATCTCCGCCATCTCCTGCGCCGCCGTATCATGTTGCGGCACAGGCGCAGCGGCAGCTCCTGCGGCATGCACACTTGCACCGAAGCCCAGCTTTTCAATGCGGGCAATAATCTCCTTTTCATCTACAACGCTTTCATCAAAGGTAACGTGCGCATTATTTTTCAGCAGATTAACACTCATCTGCTCCACGCCCTGCATCCTGTTGACAACCTTTTCTATACGTGACGAGCAGGCACTGCAGCTCATGCCCGTTATATCAAGTAACTGTTTTTTCATCGTGACTCCTTTCGCTTGCTATCTGTTTGACATAAAATTTTTTGTCTGCTATTATTATAGCAAACGCTATCTTTATTTCAAGAACGCACTATTTAGGTAGATAGTATGCAAAAAGATACTGTAAAGATATATAATTTTTGATGCACAAGGCAGACATATGATTTTTTCATAGCATCATTAGATCTTAATCACCTTGCTCTTTGCAGAAAGGAAACTCCAAATGAAAGACACTATTAACGTCAACTGTCCCGTTGCCGCCACGCTGCAGCTCATCGGCGGCAAATATAAGGCCTTGCTTCTATGGCACCTGTCCGGAAAAATTTTGCGCTTCAACGAGCTGCGCCGCCTCGTACCCGAGGCCACACCCAAAATGCTCACCCAGCAATTACGCGAGCTGGAAGGTGACGGCTTGATTGCGCGCAAGGTGTACGCCGTCGTGCCGCCTAAGGTTGAGTATAGCCTGACGCCGCGTGGCGAAAGCCTCTTCCCCATCCTGCAGGCCATGTATGCCTGGGGCAGCAAGCTTTTAGAGGGCGAAGGCATCTGCCCGGAATGCTCCATGAAGCCTGTGGAAGCAGAGCATTGCTGCTGCCATGAAAAAAACGAATAGAAACGAAAACTTCGGTAGAACGATGACACTTAGTGTTCTACCGAAGTTTTTTATTTGCTGTTCTTTTCATAAACTGCAATTTCAACCAAATTACCATCCGCATCCCGCAGATAAATGCTTTGCATTACTCCAAGGGCACCATGACGCGCCACAACACCTTCCTCAATCGGATAGCCCTTGGCTTCTATTTCTGCTTTAATTGTGCAGATATCACCGTCAGCAAGCAGGCAGATATCCTGACTGCCGTATGTAGGATGCTGCGCTGCCGGCAAAAATTCTGCCGGTCTGCAGTGAATATTAATCTTCTGCACACCAAAGTAAAAAGCATGCTTGCCATTTTTCAACTCATGACGCAAACCTAAAACGCCTGCATAAAATGCTATGCATTTATCAATGTTGGCTGTTGTGATAACAATATGGTCTAAACCAGTTATACGCATGAAAATCACCTGCTTTAATCTAAATCTCCCAAACAGGAATTATCAAATTATCTCTGTCAAATGCCGTAAACTTATCACTCAGGCACAAAATTCCACCTGTCCCACGCTTTAAGCTGGTCTTATCCAGCACACCAAAAACATTCGTCCAACGTTTGTCCGGCATCATAGTTTTCTTTACTTCGAGCGGATACAATGTACCATTGCGTTCAAGAACAATATCAATCTCCTTATTATCCTTATCACGGTAATAATAAATAAACGGCTCTAAACCTGCATTTTGATAGCTTTTCACAATTTCTGACACAACAAAGTTTTCTAAAATTGCCCCACTCATTGCGCCATTCATCAATGTCTCACTGTCTGTCCACTTCGTGAGATAGGCAACTAAACCGCTGTCATAAAAATATAGCTTCGGCTTTGTCACCATACGCTTCAGCAAATTATTACTGTATGGATGCAGATAAAAAATAATTCCCAAGCGCTCTAAAATGTTCAGCCAGTTTTTCACAGTAGGCACACTGATTTCTACTGCATCAGCTATAGTTTTATAATTCACCATCTGGCTAGTAAGCGCCGCAACAACAGTGACAAAGTTCAAGAATTTAAAAGAATCAACTCTATCCGCAATCTCCTTGACATCCCTGTCAATATAGGTGGAAATATAGCTGCTATAAACTGCCGCCTGTTCTTTTTTTACTCCACTAACAATGGCAGGCATACCACCACGCCAGATCCGCTCAAAAACCTCCTGTATGCTTGCAGGAGCAACAGCTTTGCTACGCATTAACAAGCGCTCAAAATCAACTGTAAACGGTTCAGACGTACAGCCACATGCCTCTGCCTGCGATAAAGGTGACATGTGCAGCAAGCAAACACGCCCCGCCAAGGATTCCTGCACACCATCCATCAATTTAAAAATCTGTGAACCTGTCAGCCAAAAATCTCCTGCCTGCTGATGCTCATCAACATAAATCTTAATATAAGGAAAAAGCTCCGGTGCATATTGCACCTCATCAATGAATACCGGTGGCTTATGCAGTTGCAAAAACAGTTTAGGATCGTTTTTCGCCATTTCGCGTTCTGTAATATCATCAAGTGTAACATATTCGCGATTTACACCCTCTGCCTCAGCCAGTCTTTTTAACATAGTTGTTTTGCCAACCTGCCTGGGACCGGTCAATAAAATAACAGAAAATTCCTGCGCCATTCTTTTGAACGTCGCCTCCATTGCTCGATTAATATAAGCCATACTCATCATCCTTTCCTTGTATTCTATGCAAAGTATATCCCATATAATACCTAAAAGCAAGCAAAACTTCGGCTAAAACGTAATCACGCTTGCGTTTTAGCCGAAGTTTTTTGCATTAGTCCATTACTTGTGGTTGGGTCGACCTAGTCCAAATTTTGTGCT